>Ga0207707_10000019_pt1 | contig 206008 bp, 196 predicted proteins | sample KBSC83BmetaG_FD_184336 | JGI IMG/M metagenome (GOLD analysis project Ga0207707, IMG submission 184336) | Corn rhizosphere microbial communities from Kellogg Biological Station, Michigan, USA - KBS C8-3B metaG (SPAdes) (version 2) | ecosystem: Host-associated > Plants > Roots > Rhizosphere ... | reverse complement strand
CCAGCCCGGCCATCTACTCCTCGATGATCTTGGGGACGCGGAAGAGGTCGCGGTGGCGGTCCGGCGCGTTCGCGAGCATCTCCTCCTGCGGCAGCGAGGGCCACTCCTCGTCCTCCCGCATCACGTTGGTCACCGGCACCGCGTGGGAGGTGGGCGGGACGTCGCGGGTGTCGAGCGCGCGCAGCTTGTCGATGTAGGCGAGGATCCCGTCGAGCTCGGTGCGCATCCGCTCCTTCTCCGCCGCGGAGAGGTCGAGCCGGGCCAGGCGGGCCACGTGCTCCACGTCGCCCGGGGAGATGCGCGGCCCGGGGCCCGCCATCAGAGCTCCTCCAGGTGCGCGTACTGGAGCGACAGCCGCTTGCGGCCGACCGACGCGAAGTGCACGGTGGCGATCACGTCCGCGCCCTCCCGCTCCATGCCGACCAGGAGCCCCTCGCCCCAGCGGGCGTGACGCAGCTTCGCTCCGAGACGGAACGGGAAGTCGTCGCCGCCCGCGTCCGCGGCCGCCGCGGGCGCGGCCGCCACCACCGGCTCGGGCCGCCGGGCGTTGAGGAGGTGGAGCTGCTCCTCCGGGATCTCCAGCAGGAAGCGGGAGGGCTCGGCGACCCCGTAGCCCTGGATCCGGCGGTGCAGAGCGTACGAGAGCAGCAGGCGCTGCCGGGCGCGGGTGATGCCCACGTAGCAGAGGCGACGCTCCTCCTCGAGCTCCTCCGGCTCCAGCATCGAGCGCGAGTGGGGGAACACGCCCTCCTCGAGGCCGGTGAGGAAGACCACCGGGAACTCGAGCCCCTTGGCGGAGTGGAGCGTCATCAGGGTCACCCCGCCCGCGGCCGGATCGATCTCGTCGGTGTCGGCCACCAGCGCGATCGAGTCGAGGAAGGCCTCGAGGGTGACCGGATCGCCGCCGGCCGCCTCCTGGCTGGCGATGAACTCCTCGGAGGCCGCCACCAGCTCCTCGAGGTTCTCGAGCCGCGCCTGCGCCTCGGCGGTGCGCTCCGCGCGAAGGGCGTCGCGGTAGCCGGACTCCGCGCACACCAGGTCGATGAGGGCGGGCACGGTCATCCCACCCCGCCGCTCCGCGAGCCGGGCGACGAGCCCCGCGAACTCCTCCAGGGCGCGGCGCGGCTTGCCGGTGATGTCGGCCGGCACCGCCGCGCAGAGCGCGAGCAGCGGAACCCCGGCCGCGCGGGCCCCGTCGGCCAGGCGGTCCAGCGAGGCCTTGCCGATGCCGCGCGCGGGAGCGGCCACCGCGCGGCGGAACGCCACGTCGTCGAGCGGGTTCGAGAGCAGCCGCAGGTAGGCCACCACGTCCTTGATCTCGCGCCGCTCGTAGAAGCGCACGCCGCCCACGATCAGGTACGGCACCCCGGCCCGCCGGAGCGCGTCTTCCATCACGCGGGACTGGGCGTTGGTGCGGTAGAACACCGCCATGTCGCGGTAGTCGTGGCCCTCGCTGCGAAAGGCCCGCACCTTCTGGGCCACGAAGCCCGCCTCCTCGTTCTCGTCCCACGCCCGGTAGACGTCGGGCCGCTCGCCCTCGTCGTTCTCGGTCCACAGGCGCTTGTCCTTGCGCGCGGTGTTGTTGGCGATGACCGCGGAGGCCAGGCCCAGGATGCGCTTGGTCGAGCGGTAGTTCTGCTCGAGCGGCACCACCCGGCAGTCCGGGTAGTCCTTCTCGAAGTCGAGGATGTTGCGCAGGTCGGCCCCCCGCCAGCGATAGACCGACTGGTCCGGATCGCCGACCACGCAGAGGTTCCGGTGCTCCTCGGTCAGGAGCTGCACGATGCGGTACTGGGCGCGGTTGGTGTCCTGGTACTCGTCGACCAGCACGTGGGTCCAGAGGGTGCGGTACCAGCGCAGGGCCTCCGGCACCGTCTCCAGCAGGCGCACCACCCGCAGCAGCAGGTCATCGAAGTCGAGCGCTCCCGCGGCGGCGAGCTTGGTCTCGTAGAGCCGGTAGAGGGACGCGATGCGCTCCTCGCGCGGGGTGCGGGCGAGCTGCTCCACGTCGGCCGGGGTCAGCATCTGGTTCTTGCAGTGGCTGATCCGGTGCACCACCGTGCTGGGGGTCAAGGTGCGCTCGTCGAAGTCGAGCTCGCGCAGGGCCTCCTTCACCAGCGCCTGCCGGTCGTCCTCGTCGTAGATCACGAACGAGGGGGGCAGCCCGGCCTGGGCCGCCCGCTGGCGCAGCATGCGCACGCAGGTGGAGTGGAAGGTCGCGATGAGCGGGGAGCGGAGGCCCGCGGGCGCGAGCAGCGACTCCACCCGGCTCCGCATCTCGGCCGCCGCCTTGTTGGTGAAGGTCACGGCCAGGACGTGTCGCGGATCGATGCCTTCCACCGCCAGCAGGTAGGCGATGCGGTGGGCGATGACCCGGGTCTTGCCGCTGCCCGCGCCGGCCAGCACCAGCAGCGGGCCCTTCGTGGCGGTCACCGCGTCGCGCTGCGGGGCGTTCAGGGAGGCGAGAAGGCTCTCGGCGGTCACTGCGGGGTGCGACATGGAACCACACGATACCACAAGCGCGAGGGGTCGTTCCCCTCACCCTGCCCTCTCCCCGGTGGGGAGAGGGCCGAGGGGGTGAAACACTACTCGACGGTGACGGACTTCGCGAGGTTCCGCGGCTGGTCGACGTCGCGGCCGAGCCGCACCGCCATGTGGTAGGCGAGCAGCTGCATCGGGATCGACAGCAGCATGGGCGTCAGCAGGTCGCCCGCCACCGGCACCGTGAGCATGGTGTCGGCCTTGGCCGCCAGCTCGCGGTCGCCCTCGTGGCCGATGGCGATGACGCGGCCATCGCGGGCCCGCACCTCCTCGAGATTGCCCATCATCCGGTCGTAAGAGGAATCACGCGGGTTCAATGCGACCACCGGAAACCCGTCCTCGAGCAGCGCGATCGGCCCGTGCTTCATCTCGCCGGCGGGGTAGCCCTCCGCGTGCACGTAGGAGAGCTCCTTGAGCTTGAGCGCGCCCTCCAGCGCGAGCGGATAGTTGATGCCGCGGCCCAGGAACAGGAAGTTCTTGTGGCGCGAGAGCTCGCGGGCCAGCTCCGCGACCGCGTTCTCCATCTCGAGGGTCTGCTCCATGAGGCGGGGCAGCTCGAGCAGGCCCTGGATGTGCTTGCGTCCGTCCTCCGCGAGCAGGGTGCCGCGGCGCCGGCCCAGCCAGAGGCCGAGGAGGTAGCAGGCGATCAGGGTCGCGGTGAAGGTCTTGGAGGAGGCGACCCCGATCTCGGGCCCCGCGTGAGTGTAGAGGGTGCCGGTGGCCTCGCGGGCGAGCGCGGAGCCGACCACGTTGGTGATGCCCACGATGGGGGCCCCCTTGGCCCGCGCGGCCTTGACCGCCCCGAGGGTGTCGGCGGTCTCGCCCGACTGGGATATGGCCACGATCAGGGTCTCGGGCCCCACCACCGCGTCCCGGTAGCGGAACTCGGAGCCGATGTCGACCTCGCAGGTGATGCCGGTCAGACGCTCCAGCATGAAGCGGCCCACGATGGCCGCGTGGTAGGAGGTGCCGCACGCCACCAGGACGATGCGCTGCAGCCCCGCGATGACGTCGGGGTCGAGCTGCACGTCCGGGAGCACCACCGTGCCGCCCTCGAGGTGCACGCGGCCCCGCATGGTGTCGGCAGCGGCCCGCGGCTGCTCGAAGATCTCCTTCAGCATGAAATGGCGATAGCCGCCCTTCTCGGCCATGATCGGATCCCACAGGATGCGGCTCGGCGTCCGCTGCACCGGCGCCCCGTCGAGATCGGTGATCTCGACCCCGGCGCGGGTGATGACCGCCACGTCCTCGTCCTCCAGCACCACCACGTCGCGGGTGTGGGAGAGGATGGCCGGGATGTCGGAGGCGAGGAAGGTCTCGTCGTCGCCGAGCCCCACCACCACGCTGCCCGCGCCGAGCTTGGCCGCCACCAGCCGGTCCGGCATGCGCCGGTGCAGCACCACGATGGCGTAGGAGCCGCGCAGCTCCCGCAGGGCGCGGCGTACCGCCTCGTCGAGGCGCGGCGTGTCCTGGAGGTGGCGCTGCACCAGGTGGGCGATGACCTCGGTGTCGGTCTCGGACCTGAAGACGTGCCCCTGCGCCTGCAGGCGCTCCTTGATCGGCAGGTAGTTCTCGATGATGCCGTTGTGCACCACCACCAGCTCGCCCGACCCGTCGGTGTGCGGGTGCGCGTTCTCGTCGGTGGGGCGGCCGTGGGTGGCCCAGCGGGTGTGCCCGAGTCCGATGGAGCCGTCGATGGGCCGCTCGCGGAGGATGCCCTCCAGATTCTTGATGCGCCCGGCCGCCCGCCGGATCTGCAGGCCCTCCGGCCCGATCACCGCCGCGCCCGCCGAGTCGTAGCCGCGGTACTCGAGGCGGCGGAGGCCGTCGAGGACGACGTCGATCGCGCTCTTGCCCCCGACGTAACCGACGATTCCGCACATGGCCTACTCTGCGTGCTTGGGCTTGGCGTCCTTGTGCTTGCGCGAGACCCAGCCCTCGCGCGTCTCCTGGCGGCCGCGCGCCACCGCGAGCGAGCCCGGGGGCACGTTCTTGGTGATCACCGAGCCCGCGGCCACGTACGCGCCCTCGCCGATGGTGAGGGGGGCCACCAGGCTCGAGTTCGTCCCGACGAAGACGCGGTCGCCGATCACGGTCTCGTGCTTCTTGACCCCGTCGTAGTTGCAGGTGATGGTCCCCGCCCCCACGTTGACGCCCTCGCCCATCTGGGTGTCGCCCACGTAGGACAGATGGGGCACCTTCGAGCCCCGCCCGATGCGCGACTTCTTCAGCTCCACGAAGTTGCCGATCTTGGCGCTGGCGCCCACGTGGCTCAGCGGCCGCAGATGGCAGAAGGGCCCGAGCTGCGCGCCCGCCTCCACCGTCGACTCCGCGAGCACGCAGTAGGGCTTGAGCAGCACCCCGTCGCCGAGGGAGGTGTCGATCACCTGGCATCCCGCGCTCACCACGCAGTCGGCCCCGACGGTGGTGCGACCGAGCAGGCTCACCCCCGGGTGCAGCACCGTATCCATGCCGATGGTCACGGTGTCGTCGACGTAGGTGGCGGCCGGATCGATCACGGTCACCCCGCCCGCCATCAGCCGGTCGAGGATGCGGCCGCGCATGATGGTGCCCAGCTCGGCCAGCTGGCGGCGATCGTTCACCCCCAGGCACTCGCTCGGATCGTCGGTGATCACCGCCTCGAGCGGCTGCCCGTCGCGATGGAGGATGCCGATCACGTCGGTGAGGTAGTACTCCTGCTGGGCGTTGTCCGGGGTCACGCGGGCCAGCGCGGGCCAGAAGCGCTTGGCGTCGAAGCAGTACACGCTGGTGCCGATCTCGCGGATCGCCCGCTGGGCCGGGGTCGCGTCGCGGTGCTCCACGATGCCCACCGGACGCCCGCCCTCGCGCACCACGCGACCGTAGCCGGTGGGATCCGCCACCTCGGCGGTGAGCAGCGTCGCGGCCGCCCCGCTCGCCACGTGGCGCTCGACGAGCCGGCGCAGGGTCGCCTCGGACAGGAGCGGCACGTCGCCGGGCAGCACCAGGATGGTGCCGGGCGCGTCCCCGCACGCCACGTGCGTCTGGAGCACCGCGTGTCCGGTGCCGAGCCGCTCCTTCTGCTCGACGAAGGTGGCGCCGACCTCGGGCGCGACCGCGGCGCGAACCTCGTCTGCGGCGCGACCCACCACGACGACCACCCGCGCGCCGACGCCCCGGGCCGCACCCACCGGATAGGCCAGGAGGGGGCGGCCGCAGAGGGGATGGAGGACCTTGGGACGGGCCGAGCGCATCCGCTTGGCCTCGCCGGCTGCCAGAATGATGGCGGTGAGCTGATTCATGGTATCGACCATCGTAGCACGCGGCATGCCACGTAAACTCCGCCGCCAGTGGCATTGCCCACGCCACCGGATCCGGCCGATGACGCACTGATTCCCGCCGACGCCGCGGCGCGGCAGTAGGGCGCTCAGCGCCCCCTGTTGCGGAGATGAGACAAAATTTGTTCGATCCTGTCTGGAAGAGGACACGTGAAGGCCATCGCCGCTCCGGTGACCGGGTGCGTGAAGGCCAGTCCGGCCGCGTGGAGCGCGACGCCGCCGAGGGCGTCGACGAGCGTGGCAAGCGCCGCATCGTCGGAAGGCGTGCCCCGGCGGCCCCGATACGTGGCGTCGCCGAGCAGCGGGTGGCCGAGCGAGGCCAGGTGCACCCGGATCTGGTGGGTGCGACCTGTCTCGAGACGGCACTCGATCAGCGTGAGGGCGCCGGCGCCAGTGCCGAAGCGCTCCAGCACCCGGTAGCGGGTCACCGCGCGCTTGCCCCGCCCCGCGGGGACGACGGCCATGCGCACCCGGGAGCGCGGATCCCGCCCGATCGGCGCATCGATCATCCCCTCCGCGCGCCGGGGCGCGCCCTGCGCCAGCGCCAGGTAGCGGCGGCTGACGGTCCGGCGCGCGAGCTGGGTGGTGAGCCCGTCGTAGGCGGCCTGGGTCTTGGCCAGCACGATGAGGCCGGAGGTGCCCTTGTCGAGGCGGTGGACGATCCCGGGCCGCCGGGGGCTCCCCACCGCCCCCATGGAGGGGACGTGGGCCAGCGCGGCGGCCGCGAGGGTCCCCTCGATCCGGCCCGCGCCGGGATGGGTGACCATGCCCGGGGGCTTGTCGACCACCAGCACGTGCTCGTCCTCGTGCACGATCCGGAGCGGCATGTCCTCGGGCAGGAGGCCGTCGCTCGGGGGCGGCGGGATCACGGCCTCCACGCGCTCGCCCGCCTGCAGCCGGTGCGCCGCCTTGACCGCGTGGCCGTCGACGCGGACGCGGCCCTCGGCGATCAGACCCTGCACGCGTACGCGGGAGAGCTCCGTCAGCCGGCCGGCCAGCCACCGATCGAGCCGCGCCCCGGCTGCGTCGGGCTCCACCACCTGGGCCCAGTGGCGCTCGCCGCTCACGTCGACAATGGCGGCCGGCGCGGCCTCAGCGGGTCGAGGCGGGCGCGGTGAGCAGGCGCAGGGCGAGGAGGGCCACGCCGACGGTGATCGCGGAATCGGCGGCGTTGAACGCGGGCCAGTGGAAGCCGCGCCAGTAGAAGTCGAGGAAGTCCACCACGCCCCCGAAGCGGCCCCGGTCGATCAGGTTGCCCACCGCGCCTCCGAAGATGAGCCCGAGCGCGAGCGGGGTGAGCCGGCCGCCGCCCGGCAGCATGCGCAGCCCCACCACCGCCAGGACGGCCAGCGCCCCGATCGAGAGCAGCGCCACCAGCCAGCGCCAGCCGGTCGGAGTGGAGGAGAGCATCCCGAAGGCGAGGCCCGGGTTCATGACTAGCGTGAGCGAGAAGAACCCGTCGATCACCGGCACCGGCCGCCCCGGGATCAGGGCCCGGAGCGCCCAGAGCTTGGTGAGCTGGTCGAGGACGAGGATGGCCAGCGCGGTGAGACCGGCCGCGGTCACCGCGCGAGAGCCGTGACCACTGGCGTGCAGCGGTCGCAGAGCGACGGGTGGGCCGCCTGCTCCCCCACCCGCGGGCTCCACGTCCAGCAGCGCTCGCACTTCTTCCAGCCGAGCGCCTGGGCCGGGGCGATCTCCAGCACCAGACCGGGGATGTCCTGGCTCTCGTAGCGGACCGCGCCCGCGGGCGCCGCGTCGCGCAGGCGGGTGCCCGACACGTTGAAGAGCGTGGTGAGGAGCGCCTCGCCCTTGGCCTCGAGCAGGGGCCGCCACTGCTCCTCGGGCGCGCTCCGGACGAACACCACCGCGTCGACACCCTTGCCGATCTTGCCCTGCTGGCGCGCGACCTCGAGGGCGCGCGAGACCTCGCCCCGCACCTCGAGCAGCCGCTCCCAGTCTGCGGCCAGCCGCTCGTTCGTCCACTCGCCGCGCTCCTCCGGGAAGAGCACGAGGTGGACCGACTCCGGCTTGCCGCGCCCGGGGATGTACGACCACACCTCGTCCGCGGTGAAGGTCAGGATCGGGGCCATCAGCCGCGTCAGCGCGGTGAGCAGCTCGAAGCACACCGTCTGGGAGGCGCGGCGCACCGGATCGTCGGCGGCCCGGATGTAGAGCCGGTCCTTGATGGTGTCGAGGTAGAGCGCGGAGAGGTCGACCGCGCAGAAGTTGTGGATCGCGTGGAAGGCCACGTGGAACTGGAAGTCCTCGTACGCCCTCCGCCCGCGCGCGATCAGATCACCGAGGCGCAGCAGGGCCCAGCGGTCGAGCTCGTCCATGTCGCCGTACGAGCGCCGATCGCGCTCGGGGTCGAAGTCGGCCAGGGTGCCGAGCAGGAAGCGGCACGTGTTGCGGATGCGCCGGTAGGCGTCGGCGAGCCGGTTCAGGATCTCGAGCGAGAGACGGATGTCCTCCGAGGAGTCCTCCGAGGCCACCCACAGCCGCAGCACCTCCGCCCCGTACTTCGGGAGCAGCTCGTCGGGAGTGATGTTGTTCCCGCCCGACTTCGACATCTTGCGGCCCTCGCCGTCCACCAGGAAGCCGTGGGTGAGGACCGCGCGGTAGGGCGGCGCGTCGCGGGTGCCGATCGCCTCGAGCAGCGAGGACTGGAACCATCCGCGGTGCTGGTCCGAGCCCTCGAGATAGAGGTCGGCCGGCCAGCGGAGCTCCGGGCGCACCGCGAGCACCGCGGCGTGGCTGCAGCCGGAGTCGAACCACACGTCGAGGATGTCCGTTTCCTTGCGGAAGCGCTCGCCCGCGCATCGTGGGCAGCGCGTGCCGGCGGGCAGGAGGGCCGCCGCGTCGCGCATGTACCACTCGTCCGCGCCCGCACCGTCCCGCATGATCCCGGCCACGTGCTCCACCAGCGCCTCGTCGAGCAGGAGCTCATCGCACCCGGCGCAGTAGAAGGCCACGATCGGCACGCCCCACACGCGCTGGCGCGAGATCACCCACTCGGGGCGGTGCGCGACCATGTTGTAGATGCGCTCCTCCCCCCATGCTGGTATCCAACGCACAATATGGCGGATCGCGTCGAGGGCCTTCTGCCGGAGGCCGCCCCGATCCAGCGCGATGAACCACTGCTCGGTGGCGCGGAAGAGCGTCGGGTTCTTGCAGCGCCAGCAGTGCGGATAGGTATGGGTGAGCGACACCTCCGCGACGAGGGCCCCGATCGTACGGAGGTGCTCGATGATGCGCGGGTTCGCCTCCCACACCGTCATGCCCGCGAAGTGCGCGACCTCCCCGATGAAGCGCCCGTCGTCGTCGACCGGGTTGTAGATCTTGAGCCCGGCGCGCCGGCCCGCCTCGTAGTCCTCCTCGCCGTGGCCCGGCGCGATGTGCACGAGCCCGGTGCCCGCGTCCATCGCCACGAAGTCCGCCCCGAGCACCGGCACGTCCCGGTCGATCCACGGATGGCGGGCGGTCAGCCCCACCAGTGCGCGTCCGGGCACCGCCAGGGGCAGGAGCGTGCCGCGGCCCTTGACCCCCGGCAGGCGCAGGAACGCCTCCGCCAGCGGCTGCGCGACCACGAGGGCCTGGCCCTCCAGCTCGACCGCGCTGTAGGTCGCCTCCGGGTGCACCGCGATGGCGAGGTTCGCGGGCAGCGTCCACGGGGTCGTGGTCCAGATCACGAGCGAGACCGGACGGCTCCCGAGGGCGGACAGCGCGGGCGCGGCGCCCTTGAGCGCGAACTTCACGTAGACCGACGGAGTGGTCTGGTCCTCGTACTCGACCTCGGCCTGGGCCAGGGCGGTCTTGCAGTACATGCACCAGTGCACCGGCTTCAGGCCCTTGTGCACCAGGTCGCGCCCCACGAAGCGCCCGAACTCGCGCGCGATCGTCGCCTGGTAGGCGGGCGCCATCGTGCGGTACGGGTTCTTCCAGTCACCGAAGACCCCGAGACGACGGAACTCTCCCCGCTGGATGTCGATGAACTTGGCCGCGTACTCGCGACAGCGCCGCCGCTTCTCGAGCGGATCCATCGCCTGGCGCACGTCGACCGGCGCCTTGTCGAGTCCCAGCTCCACGTCCACCTGGTGCTCGATGGGCAGCCCGTGGCAGTCCCAGCCCGGCACGTAGACCGCGTCGTGCCCGAGCATCGAGCGGGACTTGACGACCAGGTCCTTCAGGATCTTGTTGAGCGCGGTCCCCATGTGGATGTGGCCGTTGGCGTACGGCGGCCCGTCGTGCAGGATCCACCGGGGGCGGCCCGCCGAGGCCTGCCGGATCCGCCCGTAGATGTCCATCGCCTCCCAGCGCTCGAGCCACTCGGGCTCGAGCTTGGGGAGGTTGGCCTTCATCGGAAAGGCGGTTTTCGGCAGGTTCAGCGTGTCTTTGTAGTCCATAAGGGGCTTAACGCTAACACTCATCCCTGCTCCCGGCAAGAATCGGGCCCGCCGGCGGAGCAACGGGAGCGCGGTGACGCGCTTACAGCGGACGGGTCAGCGGGACTTCGGCGTCAGCGTGACGATGCGGCTGCTGCTGTCGATGGTGACCACGAACTGGTCCAGGAAGTCGCGGCCCAGAAGGCCGTCGGTCCCCGACCCCAGCCCGGCGTCGTGCGAGACCACCATGAGCGGCCCGACGCGCGCGCCGTCGACCTCGATGCTCTCCACGCGCACCGCGAGCACGCTGGTCTCACCGGTGACGCCGCGGATCGCTCCGCGCGCTGCGTTGCGATAGCTCACCCCGAGCGCGGCCAGGGCCGAGGGGCTGATGACGGTGGCCTGCGCACCCGTGTCGAGGATCAGCTGGGTTGTGCCGCTCCCGTTGATCCGGGCGTTCACCATGATCGGCCGGCCCGGCGTGAACTGGATGCGGGCCACCCCGCTCGGAACCGCGTCGGAGGCGGCATCGCCCGTCGACGGAGTCGCCGGGGCGGGCGAATTGGCCGCGCCGACCGCCACCGCCCCCCCGCGGAACTGGGGCGGGACGCTCTGAATGCCCTGGGAGAATCGCACCTCGCCGCGCTCGTCGGTCCAGCGATAGATCTGGGCGGAGACGGGCGCGGTGAGTCCCAAGACGACACCCATCGCCGCGATGGCGGCGGCCAGGGCGGGCCCGCGACGCGTCGACGTGTCCATGAATCGAGTATACGGTGGCGCTTATTTTCCCCGCCCGCTGTGCGGGCCCCCGTAGAGCTCTCCCGGGCACGTCTGGCGCGGCTCCCGCCACCGGCTCCAGACGCTCTCGTAGACCACCATCTCGTCCGCCCCGGCGACCGTGTTGTGGTCGAGGTGCACGCGGTACACCGGCTGGAAGCGGTCGGTCATGGCCGAGATGGTCGGAAACCAGGAGGGAAACACGATCAGGTAGTCGGGACACTCCTGATCCAGATAGCCCAGGATCCCGGGCTCGCCGCCGCGGCGGTAACGCAGGATGCCCGGGGTCACCAGCCCCATCACGTCGATGATCTGGCGGCGGGAGAGATAGGCGATGGCCCCGACGTCGTTCAGGGCCAGGCGCGCCCCGGGATTGGTCTGCGAGGCAACCCAGCGCCCGATGTCCACCTGCATGGCCTGGATGTTCTGGACCGCCCAGGCATGGCGCGAGGCCGCCGCCGGCAGGGCCCAGAGCACGCCGGCCAGCAGGGCGAGGCTGGCGAGACGCCGCATCGTCGGGCCGGAGCGCCAGCGGCTCGGCGGGTCCTCGGGCGGCGGCGCTGGTGCGCTGGCCGGCGCCGCCCGGAAGCCGGCCAGCGGCGCGACCGCGACCACGAGCGCCAGGGGCAGCAGGTGGATGGAGTAGCGGCCCTCCTGGAAGCCCGGGCCCCGGTAGGGCGCGAGCAGCGCCATCGCGATCGGATGCGCGAGCAGCGCGCACGCCGGCACGAGCGCGGCGCGGCCCACGCGCCGGCCGAGCGCCACGAGGCCGGGCAGCAGGAGGACGGGCAGCGCCACGTCGACGCGCCAGAGCCAGGTGGCCCACTCGCCGAGATAGTGGCCCGGCCGGCGGAGCAGTGCGGTGGCGAGGGGCTCCCGCATGCCGCGCAGCGCGCCCAGCAGGCCGCCCTCGATCTTGGCCGCTGCGCTCCCGGGCAGGAGGCTTCCGACCGTGGCCACGTTGAACACGACCCACGGCAGCAGGCAGGTCGCGACGGGGACGAACCACCAGAGGGTACGGCGCCGGGTCAACGGCCCGGAGAGCCAGCAGAGGGGCACCAGCAGGAACGCCTCGGGCCGCGCGAGCGTGGCGAGGCCCAGGGCGATCGCGGCGGCCGGCTCGCGCCCGTCCGCGCGGAGCACCAGGCCCCCGGTCACGAGCAGCGCCGCGAGCGCGACCTCCATGCCGGAGAGCGCGCCCCACAGCACCGGCCCGGCCAGCGCGGTGAGGACCGAGGTCAGCAGCGCCAGCTCCTGACTCCCGGTCCACCGGTGCCCGAGGCGGCCGGCGAGCCACGCGGTGGCGAGCGCGCAGCCGATCCCGAGGGCCTGGGCCAGCGCGGGATACGCCCCTCCGAGCGCGAACGCTCCGCCCAGCAGCAGGGTCCAGAGTGGCGCGGTGGATCCCGAGACCGGCTCGCCCGGGTTGTAGGCGAAGCCCCGCCCCTCGGCCAGGTTCCGGGCGAACTGCATATGGATCCACGCGTCGTCCAGCGAGAAGGCGCCGAAGCCGATGGTGCCCGCGATCCGGTGCGTCCTCCAGAGGAAGACGGTCAGCCCGAGGGCCAGCGCCACGCTCGCGGCGCCGAGGGTGCGCGCCCTCACCGCGCCGCGCGCTCGAAGGTGTAGCCGGCGTACTCCACGGGGGTGTGCATGAGCGGCAGGACGTAGAGGAAGCGCCCGTACGGCAGCTCGACGACCTTCAGACCGCCCGGAGGCGTGATGGCCGGATCCCAGTGGTCCACGAACCACACCAGCTGGCGCGCGCCCGCGGGCAGCGTGATGCGGGAGCCGGGAGTCAGGATCATGGTGGCGGCCGACTGGGGGGCGTAGAAGCCGAGGGGCGTCGCGCCCACCTGCACCTGATAGATCGGGTACTCCGGCATGTAGAACATCGCGTGGCGCAGCCACGGGTAGGACCGCGGGTTGCCGAGCTCGGTGAGGAGCACGGTGTCGCTCGGCTCGTACACCGCGCGGATGACCTCCACGTAGGTGCGGATCACCGCCTCGTGCTCGCGCAGCGCGGCCGCGGTGCGGCTCATGATCCAGTCGTGGAACTCGTCCCGCGCGCGCCACATCCAGCCCTCGCCGTCACGCCGGTCGAACTCGCGCGGCAGCGGGCGCGCGCTCACGAAGAACCCGGTGTTGATGAGGACCAGCGGCAGCAGGGCCGCGGTGGTGAGCGCCCAGCGCCAGTTGGGACGCCGCAGCCGCTCCGAGCCCGCGGCCACCGACCACGTGAGCACGCGGCTCAGGAGGATGACCAGCGCGGGCAGGAAGGTCAGCACGTAGCCGGCCTGTCCGAAGTGGATCAGCATGTAGAAGACGACGGGCGGCACGATCCAGCCGAGCAGGAACCACTCCGGCCGTCGCCAGCCCACGCGCCGCGCGTAGAACGGCACCGCGAGCGCGGCGAGGCAGAGCGGCCCCAGACCCACCAGCGTCGACTCGAGCAGGTAGCGGAACTGGGCCAGGGTGATCTCGAGCGAGCCGCCCAGCACCGAGGTCGGCAGCAGCACCGAGCCGTAGAGCTGGGTGGAAGCGCCCAGGTAGGCGGCCGGGCCGCCGGTCAGCCACAGCATCGGCAGCAGCCACGCGAGCACCGCGGCGCCCAGCAGGGCTCCGGCCTTGGCCAGGCGCCGGCGGGACCGGATGCCGATGACGGCCGCGCCGAGTCCGAGCGGCAGGAGGAGCACCAGCACCGACTGCCGCATGCCGCCCGCGAGCCCGAGGGCGAGCGCGCCCCAGTAGAGCGAGGGCACGTGTCCCCGCAGCGTCCCGTAGGCGAACCACGCCACCACCGAGGCCGCGAAGGCCTCCCCCGCGTAGGTGAGCCCGACCGAGCCGTAGAACCAGAAGAGCGGGCTCACCGCGAGCAGCGACGCGGCCACCACCGCGGTGGAGCGCTCGTAGAGGCGGAGCGCGAGATGGTAGAGGACGAAGGTGCAGCCGGCGCTGAACAGGATCGCGAGCGCCACGTAGGCGAGCGTGGGATCCGCGAGGGAGGCGTTGAGGAGCCGCCCGAGGGCCACGTAGAGCAGGTAGCCCGGCGGGTGCGGCTGGTGCTTCGCGATGTCGAACTCGTGCAGGGCGAGCGCGAACTGCACCGCGTCCCAGTTGTAGAGCATGCGGGCCCGGTAGGGCCAGCGCGAGAGGAGCGTCACCACCGCCAGCCCGAGGGCCAGCGCGAGATCGACGTGCGGAGCGAGGAAGCCGATCGTCCGCCGCCAGCCCGCGGCGATCGACGCGAGCGACGGGCGAATCACGAAAGGGGGGAGCGCGCGGAGGGGAGAGGGGAAACCGGCCTACGCCTTCTTCTCGTCGTCCTTCTTCACCGCCGCCGTGTCGTCCTTCAGCTCGTTGACGCCCTTCTTGAACTCCTTGACGCTGCTCCCGAGCGAGCGGGCGAGGTCCGGCAGGCGCTGGGCGCCGAACAGGATCAGCACGATGACGAGGATCAGCAGCAGCTCTTGGTATCCCAGACCAAACATTGGCGGGACTCCTTTCCTTTTCCTGACGCCCCCTTACCCTACGCGCCCGCCCCCGGGTTGTCAACGCGCCCGTGCCCTTCCCGGAGCACCCGACGCTCGCCCACGCGCACCGTCACGCGCTGAGCGTCGAAGTACTCCATGAGGGGGATGGCGTACTTGCGACTGACCCCGAACAGGTCCTTGAAGTCGGCGGGGCCGATCTCCTTCTTGTCGTGGAGCAGGGCCACCAGCCGATCCTGAACGGTGCGCAGGGCCTCCGCGTGGAAGAAGAGCGACTCCTTCACCCGCACCAGCGTGCGGTCGGAGACCAGCACCTGGAAGAGCTCGTGCTTCTCGGTGCCCTTCACCCCGTGGCGGGCCAGGGCCTCCTCGGGCGCCGGGGGCGCCGCCCCCGCACCGCGGAAGTCGGCCTCGAGCGCCTTCACCACCCGCTCCTGCTCCGGGCTCAGCCGGATGGCGTGCGAGGCGAGGCGGACCTGGTCGCGCTCGCTCCGCACCAGCCCCTCGCTCTCGAGCGCCCCCAGCAGCTGGGCGAAGACGCGCTCCTGCGCCTGGCCCACCCGGCTGCGCAGCTCCTCGCGCGAGATGCCGGCGCGCAGGGGGTTCTCGCGATGGAATGCCGCCAGCAGAGCCAGGGTCTGCGCGCGCAGGCGATCGTCCGCGTCCCGGTGCAGGTACCACTCCCGGTCGACCGCCACGATCCGGCCCGCCTGCTGGAGGCCCTCGAGCAGGTCGCGGAGCTGCTGGGGGCCGAAGGGGGTGCGCGCCCGCAGGTCGGCGGCCCGCGCGCCCGCCGCGCCGGACTGGCGCAGGTGCTCCTCGAGGACGTCGGCCGGCCCGCCGGTGGCGAGCAGGGCCAGGTGCTCCGCCAGCGCGGAGCCTTTCCGCTTGAAGCGCGGTGGCGCGACGTCGAGGACGGTCCCGCCGCCGACGGTGACGATCGGCGAGTAGGAGCGCACCACGAAGCGATCGCCGGGCAGCACGACCAGCGGCGCCTCGAGCCGGAAGCGGGCGTGTCCGGACCCGCCGGGCGCGATCTCGGCGCCCCCCACCGGCAGCACGCGGGCCATCACCTCCTGGGTGCCGGCATGGAAGCGGATGCGGTCGCGCGTCTTGATCGGACGCGGCGCATCCTCCAGCAGCTCGAGCGTGCCGTCCAGCAAGAGCGTCGGCCGGAGGGTTCCCGCGGGAGCGAGCACGTCGCCGCGCTCGATGGCGGCGCGCTCGACGCCCTGCAGGTTCACCGCGGTGCGCTGGCCCGCGGTGGCGCCCTCGACCGCGTGGCCGTGCACCTGCAGGCCGCGCACCTTCGACTGCACGCCGCGAGGGTAGACCTCGACCCGCCCGTCGATGGCGAGGCGGCCGCTCACCAGCGTGCCGGTCACCACCGTCCCGAAGCCCTTCACGGTGAAGACCCGGTCGATGGGCAGCCGCGCGGTGTGGTCCGGATCCTTGGGCGGCACCGCGCGGGCGAGCTCGGCGAGGGCGGCGCGCAGCTCGGGCAGGCCGGCGCCGGTCTTCACCGAGACCGGCACGATCGGGCGGTCGGCCAGGAAGGTGTCGGCCACCGTGCGGCGCACGTCGTCGCGGACGAGCTCGAGCCACTCGGGCTCGGCCAGGTCCGCCTTGCTCAGCACCACGAGGCCGGACTTGATGCGCAGGAGCTGGCAGATCGCGAGGTGCTCGCGGGTCTGCGGCATCACCCCCTCGTCGGCGGCCACCACCAGCAGCGCGAGGTCGATGCCGCCCGCGCCGGCCAGCATGTTGCGGACGAACCGCTCGTGGCCGGGCACGTCCACGATCTCGATCACGAGCCCGCCCGGCTCCTCGAGGAAGGCGAAGCCCAGATCGATGGTGATGCCGCGCGCCTTCTCCTCGGGGAGCCGATCGGTATCGGTGCCGGTCAGCGCCTTGACCAGCGACGTCTTGCCGTGGTCGATGTGACCGGCGGTGCCCACCACGACGTGGCGCATGGAATGGCGGGCGCCCTAGAGGGCGAGGAGGCGGGCCGCGAGCGCGGGCACCTCGGTCGGCAGCACGGTCCGGCAGTCGAGCAGGAGCCGGTCGTCGAGCACGCGTCCGAGCACGGGCGGCCGGCCCGTCCGCAGGGCCTGGTCGAGCGCCTCGGCGGGGCGGGCGGGCGTGCCGATCGCCACCACCGCGGTGGGCAGCTCCACGGTGGGCAGCGCCCCGCCCCCGACCTGCGAGGTCGACTCGGCCACCCGCGCTCCGAGAGCGCGCGCCGCCTCGGCGCCCAGGCGGCCGACCACCCGGCGCGCCCGCTGGCGGATCGTGGGCAGGGGCTCGGTCAGCATGCGCAGGGTGGGAATCGTGGTGAGCGCGGTCCCCGCCTCGTAGGCGTAGAGGGTGGCCTCCAGCGCCGCGATCGTGAACTTGTCGATCCGCAGCGCCCGGTTCAGCGGGTTGCGGGCGAGGCGCTCCACCAGCTCCGCGCGCCCGACCACGATGCCGGCCTGCGGGCCGCCCAGGAGCTTGTCCCCCGAGAACGAGACGAGGTCGACGCCGGAGGCCACCACCTCGGGCACCGTCGGCTCGTACGGGAACCCGTGACGCGTGAGGTCGACGAAGCAGCCCGAACCCAGGTCCTCCATCACCGGGATGCCGCGCGCCCGGCCCAGCTCGGCCAGCTCACGCGAGGACACCGCGGCGGTGAAGCCCACCACGCGGTAGTTCGAGGTGTGCACCTTCAGCAGCACGCCGGTATCGGGGCCGATCGCGCCGGCGTAGTCCTTGAGATGGGTGCGGTTGGTGGTGCCGACTTCTCGCAGGGTGGCGCCGGAGCGGCGCAGGATGTCGGGGATGCGGAACTCGCCGCCGATCTCGATCAGCTCGCCGCGCGAGACCACGACCTCCTTGCCGCGGGCCAGGCTCTCCAGCGCGAGCAGCACCGCGGAGGCGCAGTTGTTGACCACCAGGGCGGCCTCCGCCCCGGAGAGGCGCCGCAGCAGCCCGTCCACGTGCGAGTAGCGCGAGCCCCGCTCCTTGCGCGCCACGTCCATCTCGAGGTTGGAGTACGACGCGGCGACCTCGCGGAGGCGCTCCTGGGCCAGCGGCGACAGGAGCGCGCGGCCCAGGTTGGTGTGCAGCACCACACCGGTGGCGTTGATCACCGGCGCGAGGGAGAAGAGTCCCCCGCGGGTGATCGCGTCCTTCACGTGGCGGCCGAGCGTGGCCGCGTCGGTGGCCGGGCCGCCCGCCTCCAGCAGCCGGCGGCGCTCGGCGGCCAGCGTCTCGCGCACCGAGGCGGCCAGGCGGGGCCGCGGCACGCCGGCCAGGGCGGGATCGCTCGCGAGCGCTTGGATCAGGACGTCGACCGAGGGCAGCGCGCGCAGCAGGGCCTGCACCGCCGCGCCGCCGGCCGGATCGCCCTTACCCGCCCGCGGCAAGCTCGGTCTCCACGCGCTCCTTCACCCGCGCGATCACCTCGTGGGCCTCGCGGCGGATGGCCTCCGCGCTCGCGCCTTCCGCGCGCGCGTGCAGGAGGCGGCGCACCGCGTCCTCGGTGAGGCCGGCCCACAGCTCGTCCAGGTCGCGGGGCGAGAAGCCCTGCCCGCGCAGCGCCGCGCTCCACTCCCGGGCCAGCTCCTGCACCAGGCGGTCGCGCTCGTGGGCCAGGCGCCGCGCGCGCTTGATCAGCTCCGGCAGTCGCGGGGGCACGGGATTACTCCTTGACCAGACGGCGAACCGAGTCCATCAGGTTCGCCTCCCAGCGGCCGTTGGAGACGCACGAGAACACGCGATCGGTCTTGAGCCGGCCCGAGCCGCCCCGGCGGTAGGCGTGGGTCCGCAGCTTGGAGTTGATCTGGATCGGGGTCGCGCCGTCGCGGCCCGGCTGCACGAAGAGGGTGAACGAGACCAGCGACTCCCCTTCCAGCACCACCTCGCCGATGCGCCCGCAGTCGGCGTAGACGCCGATCGGGGAGATGAAGTCGTCGGTCGAGATCACGCCCGAGTCCTTCGCCACCACCCGCAGGGGCACGTTCTCGACCGCGAGGGCCCGCACCAGCGCGCGCCAGGTCGCGTCGTAGGGCGCGGAGGTCTCGTCCCGGAAGGGCGGCGGCGCGATGGGCGAGATGACCGCGCGGGAGCACGCGGTGAGCGCGACGAGCGAGACCGCCGTCGCGAGCGCGGCGGCGTGACGCCGGGAGAGCTGCGTCATGGCGTCATTCTACCCCCCGGTGGTGATCGATCCCGCGATAGGCGCGGATGAAGCGCACGATGCGGGCCTCGTCGAACTCGTCGAAGGCGTCGAGCCGCGTCCACGCGGTGAGCGCGATGCGGGTGCGCATCCCGGGATACGGGGCCAGGATCACCTGGGTGTCGTAGCGCTTCACGATCTCGGTCAGCTTGGCGGCCAGGTCGGGGCACGGGCCGTCACACCGGTACTGGACCACGACCCCGCCGTCCTCCAGATTGTGCACCTGCAGCTCGCGAGCGATCGGAACGGTGTGGATGCCCCACGGCGCGATGTACGGCAGGTGCGCGCCGGAGGTCGGCGGGTCGGAGTTGTAGGGCGGGTGCGGCTCGCTCGCCATCTGGATGTGCTCGTTCCCCTGGTCGTCGAAGCGCGCCCCGGGCAGGTCGGCGCCCGCCCGGTAGGCGAAGTAACCGACGATGACCGCCACCGCGACTGCGACGCCCAGCCCGGTGGCCCACCACCGCGCACGACCGGCGAGCGGCGTTGGCGCCTTCGCCCCGCTCTTGTCCTTCCTCACGACGGCCACGCTCGACTCCTCCACGTTTCGGCTGGCGGAAGCGTGTGGGAGTCGAACCCACCTCCGACTTGTCTAGAGCCGGACGCCGGATTTGAAGTCCGGGAGGCCCACCGGGATCCTAGACGCTTCCGGTGCCGCAATCTGCCCTGAAATCAGGCGTTTCAGTGTACCACCGCCCACCGCTCCATCGTGACCGCCGGGAGAGGGGTGCCCGGAGGGCGCATGCTACCCTCGGCGGTGTGAGCCGGCTCTGGCGTCCCCTCCTGCTGGCCAGCCTGGCCCTGATCGTGCTCGGCCCCGCGCGCCCGGAGGGTGGCGGCGTGGCGGGCCCCGGCCCGATCACCGACGCGGAGGAGGCCTTTCTCGAGCGCCACTGGCGGATGCCGCTGCCGCCCCAGGGCGAGCCGCCGGCGTCCTTCAGTCCCGTGGAGCGCTCGCTCCAGCCGGCGGACTGCGGCACCTGCCACCCGGCGCAGTACGGGGACTGGAAGGACAGCATCCACGCCCGGAGCATGGGCCCCGGCGTCGCGGGCCAGCTCGGCCCGATGATGCGCCGCGATCCGGCGGGAGCCCGCGCCTGCCTGGTCTGTCACGCGCCGCTCGCCGAGCAGTCCCCGCTCGCGCGGGGGGCGGGTGGTCTCGAGCCCAACTCCTCGTTCGATCCCACGCTCCAGGGTTACGGCGTGGTGTGCGCGAGCTGCCACGTGCGCCAGCACCAGCGCTTCGGTCCCCCGCCCCGCGCGGGCGCGGCCACGCCGCGCGTACCGCGGGCCCAGCAGCCGCACCACGGCGCCACCTACGAGCGGGCATACCTGCGGGCCGAGTTCTGCGCCGCGTGTCACCAGTTCGGGCCGAACGGGCCGGCGCTCAACGGCAAGCCGCTCGAGAACACCTACGTGGAGTGGCGCGACAGCCCCGCCGCCCGCGCCGGGCTGCAGTGTCAGGACTGCCACATGCCCGACCGGCGCCATCGCTGGCGGGGCATCCACGATCCGGAGATGGTGAAGTCGGGCGTGCGAGTCACCCTCGCGGTGGACCGTCGACACCACCGGCCGGGACAGGATCTGCGCGCGACGGTGACGGTCGCGAGCGTGCGGGTGGGCCACTACTTCCCGACCTACGTCACCCCGAAGGTCGTGGTGCGCGCGGTGCTGGTGGGGCCGGACGGCGCGCCGATCGAGTCCTCCGCCCAGGAAGGGATGATCGGCCGGCAGGTTCCGCTCGACCTCTCGCGCGAGGACGCGGACACGCGCATCCCGCCCGGCGGGCGCTACGTGCTGCGCTACGTGCGCGCCCTCGACCGGCCGGGGCTGACGCTACGGGTGACGGTGACGGTCTATCCCGACCACTTCTACACCGGCTTCTTCGGCACTCTTCTCGAGACGGGGGCCGGCGAGGGCGAAGCGCTGATCCGCGAGGCTCTCGAAGCCACGCGGCGGTCGCCCTTCGAGATCTTCGCGCGCGACGTGCCCTTGACCTGAGCCTCGCCCCGGCGGCGCGGCCGCACGGCGGGCCCTCCGGGCGCGGGGGAGTGGTCGACCGGGGCGATGTGGCCCATGTCGGGATCGAGCTGCAGGGTGTCGGCGATCTTGGTGTAGCTCGAGAACATCTGGGTCACCCCGAGCACCTCCATGACCCCGCGCTGGCTCACGCCCAGCCGCCGCATCTCGCCCAGGTGGAACCCGGTGCCGAACGTCGACCGCGACGTCAGCGAGACCGCGAAGGCGAGCGCCTCCTTCAGCCGCCGGGTGAGCCGGTTGTCGGAGAAGGCGCGCCGGGTGGCGCCCCACACGTCCGCCGCGTAGCCCGGATCGTGCGCGAGAAGACGGAAGGCGACCGGCGCCTCCGCCGCTCCGTAGAAGGCCGCGATCTCGCGGAAGAGCGCGCGGGTCTCGGGATCCGACGTGTCGTGCGCGACGGCGGGGAAGGCGGCGCCGGGCGGACCGAGGCCGTCCGCCACCACGTTCAGGGCGTTGGTGATGCCGACCACCAGCGCCGCCTCGTACCAGAGGGCGTCGTCCTGCATCCCCTGCAGCTTCCCGGCTGCAGTGTGGGCGCGGACTCAGTAGCTACAGGCGTTCACCCCGCTCACCACCGCGGCGACCATCTCCTTCTCGCCGCGGGTGAAGTCGCCGGGCGCCATCGCGCGCTTCATGGCCCGGCCGTGGGGTCCGCCGAATTCTCCGTCCCACGCCATGACCCGGCTCATGGCCGGGGGCTCGGCGAAGTCGTACTTGAACCAGAGGCTCGAGAGCTCGAAAAGCTTCCGGGCCGCCTCGGGATACTCGGATGCGTCGCGCAGCCTCACGGTGGGCACGGTGTCACTCCTTCTTTGCGCGCGGCCGCTGGCGATGCTCGCGGCCGGTGGCCGGGCTAGCCGCCGGCCAGGGGCGGGAACAGCGAGAGCACATCGCCATCCGACAGCACGTGATCGGGGCCGGCGTCTCGACCGTTGACGACGGTCAATCGCTCGAGCTCGTCCGGAACCCGCAGCGAGTGTACCACCTGCCCGACGGTGGTCCCGACCGGCAGCTCGAGGCCGACGTGATCGCCGATCGTGCCGGGAGGCAGGAAGTGCCGGAGGGTCGCCGTGAGGTGGACTTCCACCCACACGGGTCTAGCGGAAGCCGCCCTGCTCCGTGTCGCTGGGGCGGCTGACCCGGGACTTCGGGGTGGGCGTCTTGTGGGTCGCGAGCGGGCTCTTCTTCTTCGGGGTCCGCTCGGCCAGCCGGGTGGCGGCCGCCGCCTTGCGGTTCTCGATCTCGCGCTCGAGGCCGGCCTGGAGCGACGGACCGCTGCCGAGCGGGACCTTCAGATGGTACGGGGAGTCCGGTGGCGTCTGCTTCATCCGGAGCTCGGAGTTGAGCCGGACCAGCTCCTCGAGTGAGATCCCGGACAGGGCGGCCACGTGCTTGAGGCTGGTGCCCTTCGGCACCGTGATCCGCTCGTAGCTGAGCGGCTCGTCCGGGGTCACCGCGAAGCCGTACTGCTCGGGCTCCTGGCTGATGAGGGTGACCGCGTGGATGGCCGGCACGTAGTTCTTGGTCTCGTCCCGGAGCAGCCGGCTGTTGGTGAGGCTCCAGAAGTCGCGGGTGCCGGTCCCCTTGATGGCCCGGATCACCTTCATCTCGCCCGCGTTGTAGGCGGCCTGCACCAGGTCCCAGGAGCCGAAGATCGTGTAGAGGTCCTTGAGGTAGTTGGCCGCCGCCACCGTGGACTTCTCCGGGTCCAGCCGCTCGTCGAGCCACCGGTCGACCCGGAGCCCGTACTGGCGGGCGGTCGGGGCCATGAACTGCCAGAGCCCCTTGGCGCCGGCCCGGGAGACCGCGACCGGATCGAAGCCGCTCTCGATCATCGCGGTGAAGACCAGCTCCTCGGGCAGCCCCTTCTGCTTGAACACCTCGAGGATCATCGGCAGGAAACGGCCGGACCGCGTGAGCCATCGCTCGACCACCGCCCGGCGGTAGCCGGTCTGGAACTGGTCGAGGAAGCGCTGGACGGTGTCGTTCTGCTGGACCTTGTAGCTGCTGGCGACGCCGACGGTCGCAACCGCCGCCCTGGGCGCCACGGGCGCGGGGGCGACCGGCGCCGGCTCGGCCTTCGCGGACACGGGCGGCGCCGGGGTCATGTAACCCTCCGCCCAGACGTCCACGTCGGGTGCGGGCGCGGCGTCTCCGGAGCTCGGAGTCGAGGAAGTCGGCGGCAGCGAGGCCGTCACGCCCCCGTCATCGATGGGGGCTGCGGCGGGGATGGGAGCCACGGCGGGCGGCTCGGCGGTGGGCTCGCCGGTCCAAGCGGAAAGCGGCTCGGGCTCCATCCCCGCGGCGACCGGCCGAGCCAGGTAACCGGGTGAGAGGAGCACGACACCGACCAGGAACCACCGGGTTGAGGAACGCATCGAAATCGGATTGGCATGAACTTTTTATCACGATCGAATATTTTGGGTCAACGGGAGTTCCGGCAGGCCGGCAGGACACGATATTTCTTGACACCCCTGGGGGGGGCTCCTATTCTAAGCCGCCTTTGCAAAAGGCATTTTTCTCCCGCTTCAGCCTCAGGTTGAAAGGAGGTGACACCGCGTGAAGAAGCTCGTTGCCCTCGTCGTCGGTGTGGCGTTCTCTCTCGGAATCGGTCTTGCGGTCCCGCAGACGTTCGCCCAGACTCCGGCCCCCGCCCCGAAGGAAGAAAAGTCCGACAAGATGGACAAGGCCAAGAAGGGCGAGAAGAAGGCGTCCGCGAAGAAGAAGAAGTCCGACAAGATGGACAAGGACAAGATGGACAAGATGGAGAAGAAGGAAGAGAAGAAGTAGAACGCGACGGGGGCGCCACCGATCGGTGGCGCCCTAGCGCCGCTTGTTGCCCGACCCCGCCGGGCCCCGTGGCGGCAGCGGCGTTCCCCCCTCCTGCCGCGCCGCCGAGAGCCACACGTTCCGATCGCCGAGGGTGACCTCCGTGGTCTCGCCCGCCCGGACCGCGATACGGGTTCGCCAGAACGTCACCACCGAGTAGGTCACGGAGGTGGGCAGGTCCGGGAACTTGGCGGTCTCGGGCCCGCGGAGTCGGAACTTCTTGCTCAGGTGCCCCCCTTCCTGCCAGGCCAGCACCAGCCAGTCGCCTTCGGGCAGGTCCGCGAGAAGGACGACCCCCTGGGCGTCGGTCAGCCCCGTCCGCACCAGCTCCCCGGCGCCGGCCTCCAGGAGCGCCCGCTCGTAGTCGATGCGCGCCGTCTCGATGCGGCCCACCGTCTGGACGTAAGCGTCGACCGACTCGCGCAAGCCGGCCTTGGCCGCGTCCAGCTCGGACTGGAATCCGGCCCGGAAGGGCAGGACCATGACCGAGACCGAGGGCCGGGGGACCGGGCTCCCGCTCGGCCGGGGCGGATCGGCGAGCGCGCTGGCCGCGACGGTGCCGAGCGACTTCTGCTCCCTCGCCTTCAGATAGGGCGCGACCAGCTCGGCGAGCGAGTCCTCCGCGGCCGCTCCCACGCCGACCCCGGCGAGAACGACCGCGAGGGCGGCGGCGAGCCGGCCGATCCCCCTCACGAGACCACCTCGCGCGGCCGGGTGCGCCAGCGGGCGTGCATCCAGAGCCACTGCTCGGGGGCACGGCGGATGGCGGCCTCGATCGCGGCGTTGAAAGCCGCGGTGTAGGTCAGCACGTCCTCGTCCGGCGGCGCGGGCAGTGGCGGCCGCACGTCCATGCAGTGCCGGCCATCCGGCTCCCGGCGCAGGAAGACCGGCACCACCGGGGCGCCGGTCCGGAGGGCCAGCAGCGCCAGCCCCTTGGAGGTGGAAGCGGGCACCCCGAAGAACGGCACGAACACTCCCTCCCCACGGGTCGCGTTCTGATCGAGGAGGATGCCGACCATCCGCCCGCGGCGGAGGGCCTGCATGACCTCGCGCACCGCCCGGTGCTTCACGATCAGCTCGGCACCGCTGCGCCGTCGGAAGCGGCCGGCCAGGTCGTCGAGGATCGGATCGTCCAGCGGCCGGACCACGAAGGACAGGGGCAGGCCGGTCAGCCCGTGGGCCGCGGCCAGGAGCTCCCAGTTCCCGTAGTGGGCGGTGAGAACGAGGATGCCGCGCCCGGCCGCCGCGGCACGGCGCAGGTGCTCGACCCCCTCGACGTGGACCCGGGAGAGCATCACGCCGGTGGGACGGATGAAGTAGCGGCACGCTTCGACCAGGTTCATGCCCAGGTGCTGGAACGATCGCCGGCCGAGCCGGCGGACCCCGGCCGGACCCAGATCGCGGCCCAGGCTCCGCTCGATGTTCTGGAGTGCGACGCGGCGACGCCGGGGGAGGATCAACCACAGAACGTCCCCGATCCGACGGCCCAGGGCCAGGCCGAGCGGCGGCGGCAGGTGGGCGGGGATGAAGCCGAGGAGCCAGAGACCCCCGACGCCCACGGTCGCCGCCAGCCGGCCGACGCGTGGGGGGGATTCGCTCATCCGGCACGCAGGATCAGATTCGTCAGTCCCCAGACCGCGGCCGCGATGATGCCGGAGAGCGGGATCGTGAGGATCCAGGCCCAGACGATGTTGCTGGCCACGCCCCAGCGCACCGCGGAGAGCCGCTGGGTGGCCCCGACGCCCATGATCGACCCGGTGATGGTGTGCGTGGTGCTGACCGGGATGCCGCCCATGGCGGTGCCGAGCAGCATCACCGCCCCCGCCGTCTCGGCGCAGAAGCCACCGATCGGGCGCAGCTTGGTGAGCCGCATCCCCATGGTCTTCACGATGCGCCAGCCGCCCGCCAGCGTGCCCAGACCGATCGCGGCGTGCGCGGCGAGGATCACCCACAGGGGGACGTAGAAGTCGGGGCCGAGGTAGCCGGCCGAGAAGAGCAGGATCGCGATGATGCCCATGGTCTTCTGCGCGTCGTTGGTCCCGTGACCGAGGCTGTAGGCGGCGGCGGAGAGCAGCTGCAGCCGGCGGAACGTTCCGTCGACGCGGCTGGGCCGCATCGAGCGCACCGCCCACAGGGTGACGACCATCAAGCTGAAGCCGAGGGCCATGCCGAGGACGGGGGCCAGCACGATGAAGACGAGGATCTTCAGGAGGCCGCTCGGGACGAGGGACGCGAAGCCGGCCTTCGCCACCGCGGCACCCGCGTAGCCGCCGATGAGGGCGTGCGAGGAGCTGGACGGGATGCCGAAGTACCACGTGACGAGGTTCCAGGTGATCGCGCCCGCCAAACCGCCCAGGATTACCCACTGGTCGACCACCGCCGCGTCCACCACGCCCTTGCCCACCGTGCGCGCCACCTGCACCCCGAAGCCGAAGGCGGCCACGAAGTTGAAGAAGGCGGCCCACGCCACCGCCTGCATCGGGGTGAGGACACGGGTCGACACCACGGTGGCGATGGAGTTGGCCGCGTCGTGGAACCCGTTGATGTAGTCGAAGGCAAGCGCGACCAGGATGATGAAGCCGACCAGCAGGAGAGACCCGCTCATCCGAGGGGAGCGGGCCGGTTCAGGCCATCTTGAGGGTGATGCCCTCGATCACGTTGACCACGTCCTCGCAGCGATCCGTGACCGACTCCATCGTCTCGTACAGCTCCTTCCACTTGATCACCTCGATGGCGTCCGTCCCCCCTTCGAACAGCGCCGCGAGCTGGTCGCGCAGGAGCCGGTCCGCCTCGTTCTCCAGCCGATTCACCTCCACCGCGTGCTTGTGGTAGAAGGGCGACAGCGTGCGCAGGCAGCGCACCGCGCGGTCGGTCTCCTCCGCGGTCTTCACGATGATCCTGGCCATCTCGATCGAGCCCTCGGTCGGGGCCTTGATCTTGTAGAGCAGGAGCCGATCCGCCACCGCGTCGATCAGGTCCAGCACGTCGTCGAGACGGCTGGCGAGCGCGTAGATGTCCTCCCGATCGATCGGGGTGATGAAGGTGGTGTTGAGGCGGCGCACGATCTCGTGGGTGAGGGTGTCGCCCGCGTGCTCCAGGTCCTTGATCTGCTGGGCCTTTCCTTTGGCGTCCGCGTAGTCGAGGGTCAGCTCCTCGAGCGCCCGCGACGCGGACACGATGTGGGAGGCTTGCTGCTCGAACAGATCGAAGAACTTCTCTTCCCGGGGAAGCAGCCGGAACACGGGGGTATCCTCTCCCGGCGTCCGGCCGATGTCAACGTCGTGCGCCGCGCCCCGCAAGTTGACAGCCCGCGAAGCGGATGGCTAGGATGACGCGAGGGCAGACATGGAGACACGCTCGCGGCGTCGGATCCATTGCCCACGCTGCGGCGTGGGCTGCGAATGGACCGGCAATCCGCATCGACCCTTCTGCTCGCTCGAATGCCGCCTGATCGACCTGGGCGCGTGGCTCGACGAGCAGTACCGCGTGCCGGGCGTGGAGCTGTCCACCGACTCGGAGTCCCCGGGGCCCGGGGCTCCGGGCGGCGGATGATCGACCTCTTCGACGATCCGCTCGGGTTCCTCTCCCGACTGATCCTGCAGATCCCCGCCCTGCTCGTGGCGGTGACCGTGCACGAGCTCGCCCACGCGCTGGTGGCCGACCGTCTCGGCGATCCCACCCCGCGACGGCTCGGGCGCATCACCCTGAACCCGCTGCCGCACATCGATCCGCTGGGCGCGATCGCCTTCGTGCTCGCCGGCTTCGGCTGGGCGAAGCCGGTGCCGGTCAACGGACAGAACCTCCGGCATCCGGTCCGCGACATGGCCTGGGTGGCCGCGGCGGGGCCGCTCTCGAACTTCCTCGTCGCGTTCCTGGCCCTGGTGGTGGTGCGCGTGCTCGGCCGCGTCGACGGCTTCGCCCCCGCTTTCGTGGCCGACCCGCTCTCCGGGGTGCTCTTCTGGACCTACGTGTTCAATCTCGCGCTTGGGATCTTCAACCTGATTCCGCTGCCGCCGCTCGACGGGGGGCACTTCCTCCCCTACCTGATGCCGCGCGCGTCGCGGGGCTTCGTCCACCAGCTCGAGCAGGTCGGGCCATTGCTCCTGATCCTGCTGCTGTTCACTGGAGTGACCCGCTACGTGGTCCAGCCGGTCTTCAACGTGGTGAGCGCGTTCTACCTCTCGATCGTCCGCCTCGTGGTGTAGGCCGCCCGGGCCAGGCCGCGCCGGGGGGCGGCTCCGCCCCCTCGTGCCGGAGGAGCCAGCGCTTGCGCCAGAGCCCGCCCCCGTAACCGGTGAGCGAGGCGTCGCCGCCGATCAGACGGTGACAAGGGACCACGATCGAGATGGGATTGCTTCCGTTGGCGGCACCGACCGCGCGGGCCGCCGATCCCAGCCGGAGGGCCCGCGCGAGCGCACCGTAGCTCTCGGTCCGGCCGGCGGGAATACGGCGGAGCGCGCGCCATACCCGCCGCTGGAACGGCGTGCCGCCGGTGTCGACCGCGATCCGATCCAGTGCCGTGAGGTCGCCGGCCAGGTAGGCGCAGATGCGCGAGCTGATGCCGAACGGATCGCGGGAGGGCCTCGGCCGCGCCCCCGGGTAGCGCCGGGCCATCGCGCGCCGCACGCGCCCGCGGTCGAACTCGAGCGCGCACAGACGTCCGTCGCGGGCCGCGATCACGATCCGCCCGAGCGGGCTCGCGATCTCGTCGACCAGGATCGCGAGCGGAGCCTCGGTGCGGCGGGCGATCGGGGGCGGACGTGATCCGGACGAGCGTGAAGTCGGCATGGTCGTGCGACCCCGGAGAGATTCGAACGTGAAAGCGCCCGAGCCTTTCGGCCCGGGCGCTTGAATAACCCCGGCAGCGACCTACTCTCCCACGCCGTTACCAGCGCAGTACCATCGGCCCTGGAGGGCTTAACTTCCGTGTTCGGGATGGGAACGGGTGTGGCCCCTCCGGCAACGCCACCGGGAATCGGATGGCAATCGAACACGTTGATTCTCGAGTGCAGCCAAGCGACGTCGCCTTCGGTAGGCGTCGTATATGTATGAGTGCAACGTGGTCAAGCCGCACGGCCGATTAGTACCGCTCGGCTGAACGCCTTACAGCGCTTACACCTGCGGCCTATCAACCTGGTAATCTTCCAGGGGCCTTCAGAGGGCTTACGCCCTGGGAGGTCTCATCTTGAGGCGGGTTTCGCGCTTAGATGCCTTCAGCGCTTATCCCTGCCGGACATAGCTACCCAGCGGTGCTCCTGGCGGAACAGCTGGCACACTAGCGGTCCGTCCACCCCGGTCCTCTCGTACTAGGGGCAGCTCCCCTCAAACCTCCTACGCCCGCGTCAGATAGGGACCGAACTGTCTCACGACGTTCTAAACCCAGCTCACGTACCGCTTTAATGGGCGAACAGCCCAACCCTTGGGACCTGCTCCAGCCCCAGGATGCGATGAGCCGACATCGAGGTGCCAAACCTTGCCGTCGATGTGAACTCTTGGGCAAGATCAGCCTGTTATCCCCGGAGTACCTTTTATCCGTTGAGCGATGGCCCTTCCACTCGGGACCACCGGATCACTAGGTCCTGCTTTCGCACCTGCTCGACTTGTGGGTCTCGCAGTTAGGCCGGCTTCTGCCCTTACACTCGACGCACGATTTCCAACCGTGCTGAGCCGACCATTGAGCGCCTCCGTTACCGTTTAGGAGGCGACCGCCCCAGTCAAACTACCCGCCTGGCACTGTCCCCGGCCCGGATCACGGGCCCAGGTTAGAACTACAGCACGATCAGGGTGGTATCTCAACGACGGCTCCACCGAAGCTAGCGCTCCGGCTTCAAAGCCTCCCACCTATCCTGCACAGACCCTGCCAGAATTCCATACCAAGGTATAGTAAAGGTTCACGGGGTCTTTCCGTCTTGACGCGGGTAGCCAGCATCTTCACTGGCGCTACAGTTTCACCGGGTCTCTCGTGGAGACAGCGGTCAAGTCGTTACGCCATTCGTGCAGGTCGGAACTTACCCGACAAGGAATTTCGCTACCTTAGGACCGTTATAGTTACGGCCGCCGTTTACCGGGGCTTCGGTTCAAAGCTTCGCCTTGCGGCTAACCTCTCTCCTTAACCTTCCGGCACCGGGCAGGCGTCAGACCCTATACCTCCTCTTGCGAGTTGGCAGAGTCCTGTGTTTTTAGTAAACAGTCGCTTGACCCAATTCTCTGCGACCCCTTCAGGCTCGACACCTTAGTGGGGCACCCCTTCTCCCGAAGTTACGGGGTTATTTTGCCTAGTTCCTTCACGAGAGTTCTCCCGAGCGCCTGTGGATATTCTCCTCGCCCACCTGTGTCGGTTTACGGTACGGGCGCCTTGGCAACTGGCACAGAGGATTTTCTTGGCAGCGTGGTATCAGCCCGTTTGTGGCCCGAAGGCCTCCCCATTGCGTTTCAGGATTAACGCCCCGACGGATTTGCCTATCAGAGCTCCCTACGCGCTTGGACCCGCACTTCCATTCGCGGGCGGTGCTTAACCTTCTGCGTCACCCCATAGCTCATAACGTCACCACGGCGGTACAGGAATATTAACCTGTTGTCCTTCGCTTACGCCTGTCGGCCTCAGCTTAGGTCCCGACTAACCCTGGGCGGATTAACCTTCCCCAGGAACCCTTGGGCTTTCGGCGACCAGGTTTTTCACCTGGTTTATCGCTACTCGTGCCGGCATTATCTCTTCGGCTTCGTCCAGTAGTCCTCGCGGTCTACCTTCGATCTAGGGCCGAATGCTCCCCTACCGCTCGACGGTGTGACCCGCCGAGCTCGTAGCGTCGGTGGCAGGCTTGAGCCCCGTTGAATTGTCGGCGCAGAATCGCTTGACCAGTGAGCTGTTACGCACTCTTTAAAGGATGGCTGCCTCTAAGCCAACCTCCTGGCTGTCTGTGCGACTCCACATCCTTTCCCACTAAGCCTGCACTTAGGGACCTTAGCTGACGATCTGGGTTGTTTCCCTCTCGACCACGCAGCTTATCCCGCGTCGTCTGACTCCCACGCTGAAACGAACGGCATTTGGAGTTTGGTTAGGTTTGGTAATCTGGTAGGACCCCTAGCCCATCCAGAGCTCTACCACCGTCCGTCAACACGTGAGGCTATCCCTAAAGATATTTCGGGGAGAACCAGCTATCTCCAAGTTTGATTAGCCTTTCACTCCGACCCCCAGCTCATCCCATCCGTTTTCAACCGAAATGAGTTCGAGCCTCCACCGGCGTTTAGACCGGCTTCACTCTGGCCAGGGGTAGATCACTTGGCTTCGGGTCTACTCCGCGCGACTGAACGCCCTATTCGGACTCGCTTTCGCTACGGCTCCGCCCCTTTGAGGCTTAACCTTGCCACGCAGAAGTAACTCGCCGGCTCATTATGCAAAAGGCACGCGGTCAGGCCTTCGTCTTGCGACGCATAGCCCTCCCACCGCTTGTAGGCAAACGGTTTCAGGTTCTATTTCACTCCCCTCACCGGGGTTCTTTTCGCCTTTCCCTCACGGTACTGGTTCACTATCGGTCGCCAGGGAATATTTAGCCTTGGAGGGTGGTCCCTCCGGATTCCCACGGGGTTTCACGTGTCCCGTGGTACTTGGGTACGCTGGCCAGAGAGATCAGTGCGATTTCGCCTACAGGGCTTTCACCTTCTGTGGCGGCTCTTTCCAGAGCCTTCGACTATCGCCTGATTTGGTAACTCTCCGGGCTACACCCTACCAGCGCCCCGCAACCCCGAACGGGCTTGCGCCAATTCGGTTTAGGCTGTTCCCCTTTCGCTCGCCGCTACTCAGGGAATCGAGTTTTCTTTCTCTTCCTCGAGGTACTGAGATGTTTCAGTTCCCTCGGTTCGCGTCGCGCCACCTATGGATTCAGTGACGGACGACTGGGCATTACCCCAGCCGGGTTCCCCCATTCGGGCATCCTCGGATCGAAGCCTGCTTGCGGCTCCCCGAGGCTTATCGCAGCTAGCCACGCCCTTCGTCGCTTCCTGGCGCCAAGGCATCCACCGTTCGCCCTTAGTAGCTTGACCACGACTTCATTGCCTACGTACGGAGAACATCGCTTGGCTACACTCGAGAATCAACGTATTCGGTTGTCAAAGAGCCGCGCGGCCAGAGCCGCGACAGCATCTATCGCTTTTCGCCTGGTGGAGATGACCGGAGTCGAACCGGCGACCCCCTGCTTGCAAAGCAGGTGCTCTCCCAACTGAGCTACATCCCCTTGAGCTATATCTCCAAGGCTCCATCTGGTGGGCCTTCCTGGGGTCGAACCAGGGACCTCGCGCTTATCAAGCGCGCGCTCTAGCCAGCTGAGCTAAAGGCCCAGAAGAAGATAATGCTACTGGCTCACAGAGGAAGGGAGCGTTGCTGCGGAAGTTGAAGCTTTGGAGGGCCCGGAGATCCGGAGACCCCCGGACCCTCGAAGCTCCTTAGAAAGGAGGTGATCCAGCCGCAGGTTCCCCTACGGCTACCTTGTTACGACTTCACCCCAATCACCGACCATACCTTCGGCGCCTGCATCCTTGCGGTTGGCTCAGCGACTTCTGGTACAACCGGCTTTCGTGGTGTGACGGGCGGTGTGTACAAGGCCCGGGAACGTATTCAGCGCAGCCTGCTGATCTGCGCTTACTAGCGATTCCGACTTCATGCAGGCGAGTTGCAGCCTGCAATCCGAACTGAGACCGACTTTGTGGGATTGCCTCCCCCTCGCGGGTTGGGAACCCTCTGTATCGGCCATTGTAGCATGTGTGTAGCCCTGGACATAAGGGGCATACGGACTTGACGTCATCCCCCCCTTCCTCCAGCTCTTCGCCGGCAGTTCCCTAAGAGTGCCCGGCATTACCCGATGGCAACATAGAGTGAGGGTTGCGCTCGTTGCGGGACTTAACCCAACACCTCACGGCACGAGCTGACGACAGCCATGCACCACCTGTGCAGGTTCCTGACTTAACAGGTCGTCTCCGTTTCCGGTTTCTACTTCCTGCATGTCAAGCCCAGGTAAGGTTCTTCGCTCTGCATCGAATTGAACCACATGCTCCACCGCTTGTGCGGGCCCCCGTCAATTCCTTTGAGTTTCAACCTTGCGGCCGTACTCCCCAGGCGGACGACTTAATGCGTTAGCTGCGGCACGGAAGGGACTGAACCCCCCCACACCTAGTCGTCATCGTTTACAGCGTGGACTACCGGGGTATCTAATCCCGTTTGCTCCCCACGCTTTCGCGCCTCAGCGTCAGGAATTGCCCAGAGACCCGCCTTCGCCACCGGTGTTCCTCCCGATCTCTACACATTTCACCGCTACACCGGGAATTCCAGTCTCCTCTGCAATCCTCAAGAACAGCAGTATCGATCGACGTTCCTCGGTTGAGCCGAGGGATTTCACGACCGACTTGCCATCCCGCCTACGCGCCCTTTACGCCCAGTAATTCCGAGCAACGCTTGCCCCCTCTGTCTTACCGCGGCTGCTGGCACAGAGTTGGCCGGGGCTTCCTCTGCAGGTACCGTCAGATGCCGGAGGTATTAGCCCCGACACCCATCTTTCCCACTGACAGTGGTTTACGACCCGAAGGCCTTCGTCCCACACGCGGCGTCACTCCGTCAGGCTTTCGCCCATTGCGGAAAATTCCCCACTGCTGCCTCCCGTAGGAGTCGGGGCCGTGTCTCAGTCCCCGTGTGGCTGGTCGTCCTCTCAGACCAGCTACCCGTCATAGCCTTGGTGGGCCGTTACCCCGCCAACTAGCTGATAGGCCGCGAGCCCCTCCAAGAGCGGCAGCTTGCGCCACCTTTCCTCCCCGATCTTTCGACCAAGGAACGTATCCGGTATTAGCCCCCCTTTCGAGGGGGTATCCCGAGCTCAAGGGCAGGTCACCCACGTGTTACTCACCCGTGCGCCACTAGGATCAACAATGTATTGCTACACCGGTGATCCTCGTTCGACTTGCATGTGTTAAGTACGCCGCCAGCGTTCGCTCTGAGCCAGGATCAAACTCGCCATGATTAAATCGACAAACTTGAAGCCTGGTCCCTAAAAGCCCAACCAAGATGTTGCTTCGGTCGAGCGCAAGGTACTCAGTAGTTACGGATGGTGCTCACACTTCTTCGGTGAGCCAGTAACATATGCGATTTTCAAAGAGCGGCGGGGCGCGAACCCCTCAGGTTGAATCGAGGCCAGCGGACTACAGCGGACCGGCTGACTTCTCTCAACGCCCCCCTGCGGCTTGCGCCGGAGGGATGGGCAAGGTGTGATGATACGGATCGATCACAGCGCTGTCAAGCTATTCCTTGTCGAGGACGAATCGCTTGAAGCGCCGCTTGCCGACCTTGAGCAGGTGGCTCGTGGCTGAGGTCCCGACCGCGTAGTTCAGGTCGCTGATCGGCTGGCCGTCGAGCTCCACCGCCCCCTGCTGGATCATCCGGCGCCCTTCCGAGCTCGAGGCCACCAGCCCGGTCCGGGGCAGCACTTTCCAGAGAGGCTCCTCGGCGGCGCTGGTCTGGATCCTTATTTCTTCAATGTTCTCGGGCGCTTCCTTGCTCTGGACCACCCGCGCGAAGTGCGCCTCGCCGGCCACCGCCCCGGTCTCGCCGTGATACATCGCGGTGATCGTCCGCGCCAGGCGCTTCTTGGCCTCCATCGGATGGAGGCTCCGGAGCTCCGCGATCTCCTCCTGCGGCACCCGGGTGGCCAGCTCGAAGTACCGGAACATGAGCGCGTCCGGGACCGACATGAGCTTGCCGTACATCTCGGCCGGCGGCTCGTTGATGCCGACGTAGTTGCCCAGGCTCTTCGACATCTTCTGCACCCCGTCGAGCCCCTCCAGGATCGGCGTCGTCACCGCGACCTGCGGCTCCTGCCCGTGCGCGCGCTGGAGATCGCGGCCCACCAGCAGGTTGAAGGTCTGGTCGGTGCCGCCCAGCTCCACGTCCGCCGCGAGGGCCACCGAGTCGTAGCCCTGGGCGAGCGGGTACAGGAACTCGTGCAGGCTGATCGGCCGCCCCGCCGCGTAGCGCGCCGCGAAGTCCTCGCGCTGGAGGATGCGGGCCACCGTGAGGTGCGCGGTCTCGCGGATGACCTGCTCGAAGGTGAGCTTGCCCAGCCACTCGGAGTTGAAGCGCACCTGGGTGCGCCCCATGTCGAGGACCTTGCCGAGCTGCGCCTTGTACGTCTCCGCGTTCTCGCGGATCTCCTCCCACGTGAGCGGCCGGCGCGTCTCCGAGCGTCCGGTGGGGTCACCGATCATCCCGGTGAAGTCGCCGATGATGATGACCACCTGGTGACCCAGATCCTGGAAGTCGCGGAGCTTCTGGAGCACCACGGTGTGGCCGATGTGCAGGTCGGGCGCGGTGGGATCGAGGCCCAGCTTCACCTTGAGCGGCGTCGCGGTGCGGAGCGAGCGCTCGAGCTTCGCGCGCAGCTCCGTCTCGACCACGATCTCGGCCGCGCCCCGGCGGATGCGGGCCAGCTGCTGATCCGCGCTGAGGGCCGTCTTCACGCCCTGTATAATAGCAATCCATGGCGGGAGACCGACGCTCCAAACGCGCCGCGCTCCGGCGTCGCCGCTGGCTCCGCTGGATGCTCATGGCGTTGCTGGTGGTGGTCCTCGTCAGCGGCCTCGGCGTGGCCGCCTCCGCCGTCTGGGTCCTCACCATCCTGCCCGGCTCGCTTCCGTCGGTCACCCAGCTCGAGACCTTCGACGCGAGCGAGGGCACCAAGGTCTACGACGACAACGACGAGCTGATCACCGAGTTCCACGTCGAGCGCCGTATCTTCGTCCCCCTGGCCCAGATCCCCAAGACCCTGCGCGACGCGATCATCGCCACCGAGGACGCGCGCTTCTACTCCCACCACGGCGTCGATCCCACCGGCATCGCGCGCGCGGTCTACCAGAACTTCCGCCGCGGGCGCATCGTGGAGGGCGGCAGCACCATCACCCAGCAGCTCGCCAAGGTCCTCTTCCTCACCCCCGACAAGAGCCTGGAGCGCAAGCTCAAGGAGGCGGTGCTCGCGCTGGAGCTCGAGCGGCGCTACTCGAAGGACCGCATCCTCGAGATGTACCTGAACCAGATCTATTTCGGCCACGGCGCGTTCGGGGTCGAGGCCGCCGCGCGCACCTTCTACGGCAAGGGCGTCTCCGAGCTGAGCCTCCCGGAATGCACGCTCCTGGCCGGCCTGCCCAAGGCGCCCACCACCTACTCCCCGTTCGAGCATCCGGAGGCGGCCAAGCGGCGGCGCGCCACCGTGCTGTCCCGCATGGTCGACGTGGGCGCGATCGCCTCGCCGCTCGCCAAGAAGACCGCCGACTCTCCGCTCGGCCTCATCCCGCCCGAGCGCCGGCGCACCACCGGCCAGTACTACCTCGAGTACGTGCAGCAGCAGCTCGAGGCGCAGTACGGCGCGGACCTCGTCTTCAAGGGCGGGCTCCAGGTCTACACCACGCTCTCGCCGGTGATGCAGGTCAAGGCGGAGCGGGCGCTGCGCGAGGGCCTCAAGGCGCTGGAGTCGCGCCGGGGCGCGGCGGCGAAGGACGGCACCGCGCCTCCGCCCGAGCGGCCGGAGGGCGCGCTGCTCACCATCGAGCCGCAGACCGGCTACATCAAGGCGATGGTGGGCGGCTACGACTTCTTCAAGAGCGAGTTCAACCGCGCGGTGCAGGCCCGGCGACAGCCCGGCTCCGCGTTCAAGGCCTTCGTGTACCTCGCCGCGCTCGAGTCCGGGCAGACCCCGGCCAGCGTGGTCGACGACTCGCCGGTCGAGTTCCCCGCCGGGCGCAACGGCAAGGCGTGGAAGCCCGACAACTACGATCGCAAGTTCCGCGGGCCGATCACCTACCAGCAGGCCCTGGAGGAGTCGGTGAACGTGGCCGCGGTCAAGGTGCTGGAGAAGAACGGGGTCCGCCGCACGGTGGACCTCGCCCGCCGGCTCGGAGTCGAGAGCCCGCTCGGCGAGAACCTCTCGATCGCGCTCGGCACCTCCGACCTCACCCTGCTCGAGATCACCTCCGCCTACGGCGCGCTCGCCAACCAGGGCTCCTGGGTGCGGCCCAGCGCGATCCGCTACGTGCTCGACTCGCAGCGCAAGCTGCTCGAGGAGAACACCCCCCAGGCCAAGCAGGTGGTCTCCCCCGAGCTGGCCTACGTGATGACGTCCATGCTGCGCGGCACCATCGAGCGCGGCACCGGGGCGGCGGCCCGTGCCCTCGGCCGGCCCGCGGCGGCCAAGACCGGCACCACCAACGACTACTCGAACGCGTGGTTCATCGGCTACACGCCCCAGCTCGCCACCGGGGTGTGGGTCGGTTACGACCGGCCGCGGAGCCTCGGCAAGGACGAGACCGGATCGCGGGTCGCGGTCCCGATCTGGACCGCGTTCATGCAGGAGGCGCTCGCCGGGACGCCGCCCGAGGACTTCCCGATTCCCGAGCGCGTGGTGCTGGTGCCGGTGGACATGAACCCGAGCGGCGGCTGCGTCCGTCCGGTGACGATGGCATTCGTGGCCGGCACCGAGCCCAAGGAGGTATGCGGTCCGGCCCGCTACGCTCCCGGCGTGTCGCCGCCGCGTGTCGAGCCGCCGCTGCTGCCCGCGCCGGCCAACCCGACGCCGTCCGCTCCGGGGCCATCCGCCCCCGCCCCCGCCGCGCCCACGCCGGCCCCCGCTCCGGGGGCCGCGCTGCCCGCGCCGGCGCCCACCACGCCGGCATCCTCGAGCGCGACCGCGCCCCAGTCCTGAGGCCTACGCGCCTCCGGCCGCCGCGGCCACCTCGGCCCACGGACGGCCGCCCAGCAGCGCTCCGATCACCTCGCGCACCCGGCTGGCGGGCACCCGCACCTGTTCCATCGAGTCCCGGTCCCGGATCGTGACCTTGCCGTCCGCGGCCTCGCCCTTGTCGGTGGCCCCCACCGTCTGCACGTCCACCGTCACGCAGTAGGCCGTGCCCACCTCGTCCTGGCGGCGGTAGAGCCGGCCGATCGCCGCGGTGTCGTCGTAGACCACGGTGAGGTCGCGGGACAGCTCGTCGCGGAGGGCGTGCGCGGTGCGCACGATGTCGTCCCGCTTCTTCAGCAAGGGCAGGATGGCCACCGAGATCGGGGCCAGCTCGGGATGGAAGCGCAGGACCACTCGCTTCTCCCCGCGCACCTCCTCCTCGCGGTAGGCGTCGGCGAGGAACGCGAGCAGCGCCCGGTCCACCCCCGCCGAGGGCTCGATCACGAACGGCACCACGTGCTCCTTCCGCTCCTCGTCGAAGTAGCTGAGCGCCTTCCCGCTGAACTTGGCGTGCTGCTTGAGATCGAAGTCGGTGCGGTTGGCGATCCCCATCAGCTCGCTCCAGCCGATGGGGAAGCGGTACTGCACGTCCGCGGTGCGCTTGGCGTAGTGGGCGAGCTCGTCCCGGGCGTGCTCGTGCAGGCGCAGGTTGCCGTCCTGGATGCCGTAGCGCTTGAACCACGCCACGCAGTCCTCGATCCAGCGGTCGTGCCAGAACTCGTCGGCGGGCCGCCCGTCCACCGTCTCGTGCGGGTTCACGAAGTACTCGATCTCCATCTGCTCGAACTCGCGGGTCCGGAAGATGAAGTTGCCCGGGGTGATCTCGTTGCGAAAGGCCTTGCCGATCTGGCCGATGCCGAAGGGCAGCTTGCGCCGCATCGATTGCTGCACGTTGTCGAAGTTGACGAAGATGCCCTGCGCGGTCTCGGGGCGCAGGTAGGTGACCGCCGCGTCCTCCTCCACCGGCCCCATGAACGTCTTGAACATGAGGTTGAACTGCCGGGGCGCGGTCAGCTCGCCCTTGCCGCAGTCGGGGCACAGGGTCCGCCGGCCCCCGCAGTGGCTACACGCCTCCGCGGCCGGGATCGTGAACTTGTTCCCCTTGGTGGCGGGACAGTAGTGCACCCACGGCACCTCGTCGAGCTGATCGGCGCGAAACCGGTGGCGGCACTCGCGGCAGTCCACCATCGGATCGGTGAAGTGATCGACGTGTCCGCTCGCCTTCCACACCATCGCGTGCATGAGGATGGACGCGTCGAGACCGACCATGTCGGGCCGGCGCTGGACGAAGTCCCGCCACCACACCCGCTTGATCTTGTTCTTGAGCTCGACGCCGAGGGGACCGTAGTCCCAGCAGGAGCCGGTGCCGCCGTAGATCTCGCTCGACTGGAAGACGAAGCCGCGCCGCTTGCAGAGCGACACGAGCGTGTCCATCGAAACCATGGCGGTCAGGATAGCACAGCGCGCCGAGGGACCGGCGCGCGCCGGCCCTCAGCGCCGGCGCTGGCGCGCGGCGGCGAGGTTGCGCCGCGCCCTGTCGTGGCCCGGATCGAGGCGCAGGCACTCCTCGAAGTGCGCGATCGCCGCGTCGACGTCGCCCCGCAGCAGGAGCGCGGCCCCCAGGTTGTTGTGGGCCGCCGCGTCGGCCGGCCGCGCCGCGACCTCCTTCTGGAACAGGGCCACCGCGTCGTCGTACTTGGCGTGCTTGAGCAGCAGGTAGCCGAGCTGCGCCCGCGCCTCGCCGGCCTCGACGTAGCGCTCCTGCCGCGCGAGCACCGCGGCCAGGTTCTGCTGCCCCAGCTCCCACTCCGGGGCGAGCCGCAGGGCCGCGCGGGTCTCCCGCTCCGCGTCCTGCACCCGGCCCTCGTTGAGATACGCGAAGCCGAGGTTGCCCCGTGCCAGCGGGGAGTCGGGCTCGAGGCGAACCGCGTACTCCCAGAGCGTCCGGGAGTCGCGCCACACCCATACGAGCTGCCACGTGAGCACGGCCAGCCCCATGTAGGCGATCGAGACGATCGCGAGGCCCGCGGGCCCCGCGCCCCGCGGGATCCGCCCCGGCGCCTGGGCGCGGGCCACGAGCCAGCACACCCCGCCGCCGACCAGCAGGGCGAGGCCGAGGCACGAGAGGTAACTGTAGCGCGCCGCGACCAGCTGCGGCCCGGACTGGACGATGCCGCTCACCGGCGCGACCAGGGCCACGTACGTGATCCACGCCGCGAGCGCCGCCGGCCAGCGCCGGCGCTGCCAGATCAGGACCACGCTCAGCACGAGCACCCCGGCCGCGCGGGCGAGGATGGGGCCGGCGGTCGGGTCGAACCCGGCCGCCATCTGGTACATGGGAGCGACATCGATCGGAAGCAGCGTCTTCCACACGTAGAAGGCCAGGCCGTACAGGGCCGCCCCCACCCGGGTCTCGAGGGGCAGGTCCGCGACCATGCCGCCGTAGGCCTGGACCGCGTAGCTGGCCACCAGCGCGGTGGCCGCCGCCACGATCACGTAGGGGATCTTCTCGATCCAGACCGCGCGGGCGGCGGGGCCGGTCCAGCCGGCGCGCCGCGCGGGCAGTCGCCGCAGCGGGTACACGTCGAGCACGACGAGGATGATCGGCAGGGTCATGACGATCGCCTTCGCCATCGCGGCCAGGACGAAGCACGCGAGCGAGGCGGCCAGCCACCCGCGCCGCCGACGACCCACCGCCTCCGCGGCGGCGAGGTAGGCGGCAATCGCGAGCAGGAACAGGAGGCCGGACAGCACGTCGCGCCGCTCGGTGATCCACGCCACCGATTCCACCCGCAGCGGATGGATGGCGAAGAACAGCGCCGCGGCCAGCGCGCCGATCCGCAGCCGACGCTCGGGGCCGCCGACGGCCAGGCGCAGCAGGCGCAGGGCGACCAGGTAGAAGACCGTCGCGGCGGCCGCGTGCAGCAGCACGTTGGTCAGGTGATACCCGAGCGGGTTCATGCCCCAGAGCCGGTAGTCGAGCCCGAACGAGATCCAGGTGAGCGGGATCCAGTGGCCGGCCAGGGTGGTGGTGAACATCCAGCCCAGGTTCGACCAGCCGAGGCCGCGGAACGCGGGGTTGTCCACCAGGTTCAGCGCGTCGTCCCAGTCGAGGAACTCGCCCCCGAGCGCGGGCCAGAAGACGCCGAAGGCAACGAGGGCGACCGCCAGTGGCCACGCCCAGGGCCAGCGGGCAGGCGCGGCCGCGGCACGCGCCACCGGCTCGGGGGCCCGGGCGGCGGGCGCAGCGGCCGCGACCCGACCGCGGGCGCGCCGCGCGGGCCGCGCGCGAGAGCTCATCGGACGAGCACCGGCGCCGGGCCGGCCGCGAGGGGCTCGAACGCGGCGCGCCTCACCGGTCGGGCTGCGTCAGCACCGAGGGCGCGCGCCGCGTTTGGCTGATGAAGCGCGACGAGAGCGGGTAGCGGCCCATCAGGCGCGCGAGCAGACCCTCGAGCACCGAGGCCAGCTCGGCGTCCAGGTCGGCGGCCAGGTTGAGCCGCAGCGCCTCCTCCCACGACAGGACCCGCAGCCGCTTGAGGGTCCCCACCAGCGCTCCGGACAGCGGGATGGCGTCCGCACCGGGCCGGCACGCCGCGCAGACGAGGCCCCCCGCGGTGACGTCCAGGGCGGGCTCGTCGAAGGGATGCGGCCGGCCGCACGACATGCAGCGATCGATACGAGGCCGGTGCCCCAGCGCGTCGACCGCCCGGAGACCGAAGCACACCGCCACGCGGGCCGGGCGCCGGCTCGCCTCCATGGCCTCGAGCATGCGAGTCAGGAGAGCGAACAGGGCGGGCTGCGGGTCCCGGTCGGCGCTGAGCCGCGCCACCACCTCCACCGACCACGCGGCCTGACCGAGCCGCTCCAGGTGCTCGCGCACCCCCACGAAGGGCCGCACGATGTCGAAGTGGTCCACCTGCACCAGCTCGCTGCGCCCGCTGTCGAAGAAGACCAGCTCGCCGAGCGTGAACAGCTCCAGCGCGCTCCCGAAACGGGAGCGGGGGCGGCGCGCCCGCCGGGCGATGCCGCGCAGCTTGCCGTGCTCGTGGGTGTAGAAGTCGACGAGACGGTCGCTCTCGCCGAACGCGCGCCGGCCGATCACGATCGCGCGGGTCTTGTGGAGCGCCATCAGGCCGGCCCGTCCCTCACGAGGTCATGAGAAAGCCGAACTCCCGGAGCGCCTTGTCGTCCTTGCGCCATTCGGACCGCACGCGCACCGTGAGCTCCAGGAACACCTTGATGCCGAAGAACCGCTCCAGGTCGGTCCGCGCGCTGGAGCCGATCCGCTTGAGCATCGCCGCGCCCTTGCCGATCACGATGCCGCGCTGCGACTCGCGCTCCACGAAGATGACCGCGCGGATGTACAGGCACTCGGGCCGCCGACGCTCGGTCAGCTCCTCCACCCGCACCGCGCACGCGTAGGGGACCTCCTGGTGGGTGAGGCGGAAGATCTTCTCCCGGATCGCCTCCGCCACCCAGAAGGTCTCCGGCTGGTCGGTCAAGGTATCCGGGGGGAAATAGGCCGGCCGCTCGGGCAGCGCGGCTACGATCAGGTCCAGCAGCTCCTGGCACCGCTCGCCCCGCTCCGCCGAGATCGGCACGATCTCCGCGAACGGGTGCGCCACCCGGTACGCCGCGATCAACGGGAGAAGCCGGGCCTTGGGGCTCACCAGATCCGTCTTGTTGAGGCAGCAGAAGACGGGGGCCCGCGAGGTCTTCAGCCGATCGAGCGCCTCCCGATCGAGCCGGGCGGGATCCTCGGTCGCCTCGGCCACGAAGCAGACCAGGTCCACGTCCTCCACCGCCCGCTCCGCGGTCCTGGACATGAGCTGACCGAGGCGGCCCGAGCCCGGGTGCAGGCCCGGCGTGTCCACGAACACGATCTGGGCGTCGGGGCGGTGGCGGATGCCGGTGATGCGGGTGCGGGTGGTCTGCGGGCGCGGCGAGACGATCGCCATCTTCTCGCCGACCAGCCGGTTCAGCAGCGTGGACTTGCCGACGTTGGGTCGGCCGACGAGGGCCACGAAGCCCGAGCGATGCGGCGACGCCATCAGGCCTCCAGCAGCCCCGCCCAGAGCCGAGCCGGGACGGCGGGGCTCCCCCGGCCGGCCAGGATCTCGCGCGCGCGGCGGTGCATGCGCCGGGCGTGGCGCGGCTCGTGGTCGTCGTAGCCGGCCAGGTGGAGGAGGCCGTGCACCACCAGCAGGTCGAGCTCCACCGCGAGCGACACGCGGAGCTGGCGGGCCTGCCGCGCCGCGGTCTCGGCCGAGACGATCACCTCGCCCCACAGCCGGCCGGGGCCGGCCAGATCGAAGGCGAGCACGTCGGTGGCCCGCCGGTGCCCGAGGTAGCGGGCGTTGAGCGCGCGGATGCGGCGGTCGTCGACGACGGTGACGTGCACCTCGCGGTCGGCGCGGCCGAGGGCCGCGAGGGCTCGCCGGGCCACCGCGCCCAGGCGGCGGGGAGAGATCCGGGAGTGACGCTGGAGATTGGAGACCGCGACGGGCATCAGCGGGGGCGCTGGCCCCTCCCAGTCCTCTCCCCCGGGGGGAGAGGGCGGGTCATGGCGCGCGTTCGTCCCCGCGCGGCCGCGTCTTCTGGACGCGGTCGTAGGCCCGCACGATCGACGAGACCAGATCGTGGCGGACCACGTCACGGTCGTCGAAGTAGATGAACTGGATGCCGTCGAGTCCATGCAAGACGGACTGGATCTCGATCAGCCCCGAGGGCCGGCTGGCCGGCAGGTCGATCTGGGTGATGTCCCCGGTGACCACCATCTTGGCGTTGAAGCCGAGACGGGTCAGGAACATCTTCATCTGCTCGGAGGTGGTGTTCTGCGCCTCGTCCAGGATGATGAACGCGTCGTTGAGCGTGCGGCCCCGCATGTAGGCGAGCGGGGCGATCTCGATGGCGCCCTTCTCGGAGAGCGCACCCACCTTCTCCGGCTCCAGCATGTCGTAGAGCGCGTCGTAGAGCGGGCGCAGGTACGGGTGCACCTTCTCGACGAGGTCCCCGGGCAGGAAGCCGAGCCGCTCCCCCGCCTCCACCGCGGGCCGGGTGAGGATGATCCGGGCGACCTCTCTCTTCAGCAAGGCCGATACCGCCATCGCCACCGCCAGGTACGACTTGCCGGTACCGGCGGGGCCGATCGCGATCACGAGGTCGTGGGCCCGCACCGCCTCCAGGTAGCGCCGCTGGTTGGCGGTCTTGGGGGTGACGAAGCGCCGGCGCGAGGGCACCGGGATCGCGTCCGACAGCACCGACTTGACGTCCGCGCCCGGCTCGTTGCCCGCGATGCGCAGGGCGGAGCGGATGTCGGCCGCGGTCAGCGACGGCCGCTCCCGCAGCATCGCCACCAGCTCGCGCAGGACGCGCTCGGTCTCGGCCACGCCCCGCTCCTCGCCCCGCAGGGTGATGTCGTGGCCGCGGGCGGTGATGCGGACGTCGTGCTGGGCTTCCAGCGCGCGCAGGTGCTCGTCGTGACGGCCGAGGAGGGCGAGGTGATTGAGGTCCGGAGGCAGGACGACCCGCCGGGTGACGCCGGTGGCTTCGGTCAACGAGCGTTCATTCCCATGGGTGGGCCTGTGCGGCGGCCTCTGTCGGGCAGCATATCATGCGGATCCAGACCCTTCCACGACCCGGATCCCCAGCTCGCGGAGCTGCTTGGCGTCCACCGGGGCCGGCGCGTCGGTGAGCGGGCACGTGCCCTTCTGCGTCTTCGGGAACGCGATCACCTCGCGGATCGACTCCTGGCCGACGAGGTTCGCCACCAGGCGGTCGAGCCCGAAGGCGATGCCGCCCATGGGCGGGGCCCCGAACTCCAGCGCGTCCAGCAGGAAGCCGAACCGGGCCCGGCCTTCCTCCTTGGAGATGCCGATGAGGCCGAACACGCGCTCCTGCACACCCGGTTGATGGATACGGATCGAGCCGCCCGCGGCCTCCTGACCGTTCAGCACCAGGTCGTAGGCCTTGGCGCGGACCTTCCCCGGGTCGGAGTCCAGCAGCGGCACGTCCTCGTCACGCGGGGCGGTGAACGGGTGGTGCACCGCGTCCCATCGCTTCTCGTCCGCGTTCCACTCCACCAGCGGGAAGTCGATGACCCACGAGAACACGTCGCGATCGGCCGGGATCAGGTCGAAGCGCCGGGCCAGGTCCACGCGCAGGCGACCCAGCACGGTGGCCGCCACCGCGGGGGCGTCCGCGACCAGCAGCAGCAGGTCTCCGGTGGTCCCGCCGAGGGTCTCCACCAGGCGCGCCTGGATGCCGGTCATGAACTTGGCCACCGGCGACTGCACGCCCTCGGGGGTGACCTTGATCCACACCAGGCCCTTCGCGCCGGCCTGCTTGGCCTCCGCGGTCAGGTCGTCCAGCTCCTTCCGGCTCATGCCCCCCGCCCCGGGCACCCGCAGCCCCTTGACCGCGCCCCCGCCCGCGACGGTCTGGGCGAAGGCCTGGAACTCGCTCGCCTCGAAGAGGGCCGAGCAGTCCTGAAGCTCGAGGCCGAAGCGTACGTCCGGCTTGTCGGAGCCGTAGCGGGCGATCGCCTCGTCATAGGCGATGCGCGGGAACGGGAGCGAGAGCTCCACCCCCTTCACCGCCTTCCACATCGCGGCCACCAGCCCTTCGATGATGGGCAGGAAGTCGTCGCGATCGAGGAACGAGGTCTCGATGTCGATCTGGGTGAACTCGGGCTGGCGATCGCGGCGCAGGTCCTCGTCGCGGAAGCAGCGCACGATCTGGAAGTAGCGCTCGAAGCCGGCCACCATCAGGAGCTGCTTGAAGAGCTGCGGCGACTGGGGCAGCGCGTAGAAGCTGCCGGGCTGCAGCCGGCTCGGCACCAGGAAATCGCGGGCGCCCTCCGGGGTGGAGCGGGTGAGGAACGGGGTCTCCACCTCGAGGAACCGCTCGGCGTGCAGGTAGTCGCGCGCGGCCCGGCACACCTGGTCGCGCACCTGGAACGCGTGCAGCACGCGCGGCCGGCGCATGTCGAGGTAGCGGTACTTGAGCCGCAGGGTCTCGTCGATGTCCGCCTCGTCGTCGAGCTGGAACGGCAGCGGCCGCGACTCGTTGAGGACGCGGATCTCGCTGACCTGCACCTCCACCGCGCCGGTGGCGAGCTTGGGGTTCTCGGTTCCCGCCGGGCGCGCGCCCACCGTACCCCGCACCGCCAGCACGAACTCGGCGCGCACCGACTCCGCCTTGCCGTGGGCCCCGCCGCCCGCCGCCGGGTTGAACACGCACTGGGTCAGCCCCTCGCGGTCGCGCAGGTCGATGAACACGAGCCCGCCGTGGTCGCGGCGTCGGTAGGCCCACCCCATCAGGGTCACCGTCTGCCCCACGTGCTCGCTCCGCAGCGCGCCGCAGCTGTGCGTGCGTCGCCAGCCCCCCAGGCTCTCGGTCACGCTCCCGCCTCCCCCGCCGTGCCGGTCCGAGTCCCGCGCCACTCCACGGTGCCGTCCGCGCCCATCACCCCGATGCGTCGGAAGCCGCGCGTCTCGAGGTCCTGCAGCTGCTTGCCCATCCGCTTGGCGCGGGTCTCCAGCAGCACCGGATGCCCCTGCTCCCGCAGGTCGCGGGCCAGCGCCAGCACCGGCGCCAGATCCATCGTCTCGTCGAACACCAGCGCGATCCGATCGCCGTCGCCCTCGTGGGAGGAGCCCCGCTCCAGCAGGAGACCGATGACGCGCTCGAAGCCGATGGAGAAGCCGGTGGCCGGGATGTCCCGGCCGATGAACCGGCCGACCATGCGGTCGTACCGTCCCCCGCCCGCGATCGAGGATGTGGAGTCGCCGTGCTGCACCTCGAAGATGGGGCCGGTGTAGTAGCCCATGCCCCGCACCAGGGTGGCGTCGAACACGAGCCGGAACCGGCCCGCGGCCTGTCCGGTGACGGTGTCCAGGATGCGCTGGAGCGCGGTCCACACCGCCGCCTCCGCGCCCGCGCCGAGCAGCTCCCGGAGGGCGGCGGGGGTGGTCGCCCGGCCCAGCAGGGCGAGCAGCCGCTCCGCCGCGTCCGCCGGATGTCCCGCCTCGCGCAGCTCGGCGGCGACCGCGTCCGCCCCGACCTTGTCGAGCTTGTCCAGCGCGATGAAGACCGAGCCGGCCCGCGCCGCGTCGAAGCCGCAGTGGGCCACCATCGCGGTGAGCACCCGGCGGTCGTTGAGCCGGACCGTGAGGTCCTTCAGGCCGAGCGCGGCGAGGGCCTCGGTGGTGGCGAGGATCAGCTCGATCTCGGCGACCTCCGAGGCCACCCCCAGCACGTCGATGTCGCACTGGGTGAACTGCCGATACCGACCCTGCTGCGGGCGCTCCGCGCGCCACACCGGCCCGATCTGGATGGCCTTGAGCGGCTGGGGCAGGCGCGACTGGTTGTGGGCGTAGTACCGGACCAGGGGCACGGTCAGGTCGAAGCGCAGGCCCAGATCCGCCATCTCTTCCGGGCGGTCCGCGGTCTGGAGCTTCTCGCCGCGCTTCAAGATCTTGAAGATCAGCTTCTCGTTCTCGCCGCCCTCGCTGCGCAGCAGCAGTCGCAGGCTCTCCACCGCGGGGGTCTCGATGCGCACGAAGCCGTGACGGCGGTACACCGCGAGGATCTGGGCCATGGCCCAGTCGCGCAGCGCCACCTCGTCGGGCAGCACGTCGCGCATGCCGCGGGGCGGCGTGGGGTCCAGCCGGGACTCGCTCGCCAGGGGAGACCTACTCCTGCGGGACGGTCATGATGATCTGCGTCTCGCCACCGCCGAAGCTCTTCACCAGCCCGTTGAACCGCACCACCGCCGCGATGATCGTGGGCTGGCTCGAGTCCTCGGTCTTGAACGCGCCGAGACAGGTGATGCCGCCCTCGAACCCGGAGTTGATGGACTGCAGGCGGAAGCCGGCCGGGCCCTTGAACACCACCGCGAGGAGACCCTCCCGGACGAGGTTCTGGGGCACGATCAGCTCGTCGATCCCGTCCCCGTCGAGGTCCACCGCGAGCGGCGTGGGCTCCATCTTGAAGAACTTGCTCCGGTCCATCCGCGAGGAGCGCACCGCGCCCACCAGCTCCACCGTCTGGTAGCCGCCGCCCACCTGGGTCGATGAGCGCCAGAGCTCCTCGCCCTCGTTGACGATCTGCAGCCGGTTGAACTCGTCGATCAGGGCCAGGGAGCGGGTGTCCTTGCCCATCACGTTGGAGAAGGCGGCGCCCATGGGCCGGAAGGTGCCGGGAACGCGGACGGTCTTGTCGGTGGTGAGCTTGCCGTCCTTCAGGGTCATCTGGTCGGCCTGGCCCAGTGTGAAGAAGTCCTCCGGGCTGTAGCGCTGCATCCACAGGGTCTGCTTGACGCCCTCGCCCTTGAGGTCGACCGCGAACAGGAAGTCGGTCACGTACTCGATTGCGAAGGACGGCTTGCCGTCCTTGGTCTCGAGCACGAAGGAGTTGAGGCCGACGCGGGGCGCGTAGCGGTTGCCGATCACCTCGAGCTGGCCGTCGCCGTTGAGGTCCGCCAGCTGGAGGGAGAAGACCTTGCCCAGGCTGCGCACCGACTTGGTCCACTCCGGCTCCACCTTCTGGTTCACGATCCGGTACATGTAGATCTGATCGCCGTCGCTCACCACCATGTGGGGGAGCTTGTCGGCGGGGGCCACCGCGATATCCATGGCCAGCACCGGGAAATTGAACTTGGCCACCTCGCGCAGCGGCAGCGAGTTCTCGCCGGTGGAGTAGCTGCCCGCCTCCATCTGACCGCCCAGCAGCCGCTGCAGCAGGGTCCGCGGACGCGCCTGCGGCGGGTTCGCGGGGCCCCCTTGGGAGAAGCGCGGGCCCGGGTTTGCCGCACGCAGCGTCGACGGCGGCACGAAGAACGACGTGGTGACCGCCGGGTCCGGCCGCGGAGCGGAGAAGAAGCGCACGTCCATGAACGGCTTGCCCTGGGCCCGCGTGAAGTAGACGGCCAGGATGTTGTCGGCCTTGAACTGCTGGGAGGCCTCGCGCACGCCCTTGCCGCCGAGGAAGTCAGAGGCGGTGATCCGCTGCTGGGCGAGATAGACGTTGATCGAGTCGCCCATCGTCACCTGGAAGCGCCCGGTGGAGGCCAGCCGCTCGACCATCTCCTGCGTCGCGGTCTCGACCAGAGTCTCCCGCAGACTGCCGAGGAGCGGGAGCAGCACGATCTTCACCTTGGCGGAGGAGACCCGGAACCGGTCGCCCGGCTTGATCTGCAGCCCCGCCGGAGCCTGTGCCACCGACAACGTCTCCTGGGCCTGGGTGATGCGTGCGGTGCCCAGCACGTCCTCGGCCCGTCCGAGGATCTCGCCCGTGCGCGGGTGCTTGATCTCCCGGCCCTCGCGGTACACCTCGACCTCGAGCCCCACGCGCGCCCCGGCCCGGACGCCCGCCCCGAGGGTGAGGGTGTCGCCCTGCGCCTCCAGCACCTCACCCTGGAACTTGGGGAAGAGGTCCAGGAGCTGCTCGACCAGCGCGGTCATGGGAGCCGAGCTCACCGGCCCCGACGCGCCCGGAGCCGGCTGCGACGGCGAGGACTGGGGCTGGGCGGTGTCGGCGATCCCTATCACGATCAGAAGGGCGATCGGCAGAGCGGACAGGATCCCGCGAGCCCAACGAAGCATTGTGGCTGGCATCATTCCCTCAACGCGCCTCCCTCCAGGTTCGAGCGGTCGGCGCCGCGACGGCGCTCCCAGCCCACCACCGCCCGGAACGTGGTCGGCGCGGGTGGATTCTGGATGACGAGATAGACCCAATCCGCGAACGTGGGGTTCGAGTTCTCCCCGACCACCGCCGCGATCCCCTGACCGAGCGAGGTCGAGCGGGACAGGTAGCGATCCCACAGCATCGGTCCCCGCCCCTCGTAGAAGCGGAGCAGATCGAGCGGATACGTCACCGCGGTCTGGGGCGACGGAGAGCCGGTCACCCGGTACGGCAGATAGTAACGCAGCGCCGCCGGCTCCGGGCCGAGAGACGTCCCCTGCAGCGCGAGGCGGACCACTTCCTGGAAGCGAGTCGTGGTGGGACCGATCACCCACACCGACCGCTCACCCGGATTGCCCTGCCACACCACCTCGTCCCAGCGCCGCGAGCCCTCACCCGGCCGGATCTCCGCGATGACCTTGACCGCCCGGAACGAGGTGGCCACCGCCTCCCAGCCGTACCGGAGCGTGCGGTCGCTCAGCACCGCGCCTCCCGGCACCTCGCCGCTGTCGAGGTCGCGGCCGAGCCGCTCCATGACCAGTTCTCCCGAGCCGGTGCCGAGGGGGCCGTCCAGGTAGTGATTGAAGCCATCTCGGTGGATGCTCGCCACCTGGAGGCGGTACTCGACCGCCCCGACAGGGGCCGCGAGCCCGAGCACGAGGACGAGCGCCGCGAGCAGCCTGAGCCCTGGGGGCACCTTGTGCATCGACGTGACTATACGTCGGGAGCCCGGCCCCGGCAAGAAACCACTGGAAGACAAGGCGGAAAGACAACGGGCCCGGGGGGCGACCCCCGGGCCCGAAGCCGACTGCAGACCGCGTGTTAGAACGTGAAGCGCACGCGGGAGGTAGCGATGAACGGGTTGTTGACGTTCCGTCCACCCGCCAGCGGATCCGTGACGGCGTCCAGCGCGGGGCCGGGCAGCATGTAACCGGCCGCGTTGTCCCACACGAGCCCGTCAGCGAAGCGCCAGCTGACCAGCGCCATGAACTCGGTACCGACGAAGCGGCTGCGGTCACGAGCTCCCGACGTCCAGTTTGGCAGCAGACCGGCACCGGCCACCGCCGTGCTGTTGCGGTCCACCTTCTCGGCCGTCCAGTGCGCGTTCGCACCGGCCATGACCGACAGGGTCGGCGTGATCGCGTAGGTGGCCTTCAGGCCGACCTGGGCACGACCGTACTTGTCCCAGCCGATGCTCACACCCGGATATGCGATGCGACCGCCGGCCTCGTTCCACGCGTTGAGGTAGTCGATACCCAGCGACGTCAGCTGAGTACCCCAGTCCGCAAGGTATCCGGTGTCCGTCGTGAGCGGCTGGAAGTAATGCACGTTGTTGAGCGTGGTGTTGCGGGCCGAGTTACCGGTGGTGTACATGCCCAGACCTTCGATGAGCAGCGGACCGAGCTGGAAGCCAGCCCGGAGGTCGAACAGCCACGCGCTGATGTCCGCGTAGTACCGCCGACCGGCCACCACGCCAGCGTCAGCAAAGGCGGCCTGGCCGATGGTCGGACGCGAACCGAACTGATACAGGAACGTCGGGTCGAGTGAGAACGGCCCCATGCGGAGCCGAGCATCCAGACCCACCGTGTACCGATTCTCCTCGATGCCGCCGCGGCTCGCGCCGTCCGGCGTGGTGTACGCCGTGGTGGTGTTCAGACCACCGCGGCCCTGACGGGCGTTACCGTTCGTGGTGCCCTGGGCGTAGAACCACGAGAACATCGGCTTGATGTCGAGACCCTTGAACGGCGTGATCTCGGGCGCGAAGATAAACGCGTAGTCGTCACCGCGGTCCTGCAGGTTCGAGATACCGAACGAGTTCACCAGCCCGGTGCGCGGCTGGCCCTGCCCCGTCAGGCCTTCCTCGACCTGGACGTAGGTGCCCACCAGCTTCACGTTGGGCGTGATCTGGCTGGTGACGCTCACGCCGGGGAAGTCACCGGTGGCGTAGGCGGCCAGCTTGTAGTTCGCCAGCGAGCCGAACGGCTGGGCGCCGAGGCGCGCGGTGGTCGGCACCGGGATGAGCGGCACCGGGAACTCCACGTACAACCACTTGATCTCGATGATGCCGCGGGAGTCGGTGTTCAGGTCGAAGCTGCCGTCCGTGCCGAACCCGGTCTGGACGGCGGTCGTCGCCGCGCCACCCGCGTTGACGATGGTCGAGTCGTTGGACCCGGCCTGACCGAACACGTGATCGAGCTCGATACCTAGCACGCCCTTGGCCTTGCCGACTTCACCGATGAAGTCGAACCGGCCGCGGGTGCGGTAGTACCAGAGCCGGTCTTCCTTGTTGAAGATGCCGGTGTTGTAGTTCGCGATGTTCTGGGAATACGTGGTGACGTTGTCGATGAGGCCGTTGATGGTCACCTTTGGCGCGGGTGCCTGGGCCTGTGCGGCGGGCGCCGCGAAGGCCAGGATCGCCAAGGCGAGCATCAGGACGGCTAGACTCGTCCTTTTCATTACGCTCTCCTGAATCGGGTCCGATGAGGTGCAATTTGCTGCAGCTCGTGCTGACCGACTTCCCGCGATGTGCGCAACGACGGTGCTGCAGAGAGACGAGTGTTTTTCCGTGTCACCCCCTCGGGAGAAAAGAGTAGGAAAACGCCTGACCTTTTTACCGCGAATCCTATTCAGGGGTCAAGAAAAAAGCCGGCAGGAACTGCACGGAATACAGGTATAAAAAACAGTAAGTTAGACCTTCTTACCCCCCGTCGCCCAGGGCCTTCAGCACCTCGGAAGCGCGTTGCCCTAGTAGGGAAGTCGGTTCCAGGTCCCGGGCAGCCCGGAGATGGAGCCGGGCCTCGTCCCTCTTGCCCTCCTTCTGGAGCAGGACCCCGAGCCAGAAGTGCGAGGGCACCAGCTTCGGCTCGAGCTGCAGCGCGGCGCGGAACGCCTCCTCCGCCTCCTGCTTCCGATCGAGCGCCCAGTAGGCATAGCCCATGTTGTTGTACGTCGTCTCGGGGCTCGAGTAGACCGGCTGGGCGAGGGCCTTCTTGTAGGCGCCGATCGCCTCCTCCCACTTGCCCTGCTCGGCCAGCGACGAGCCCAGGTTGTGGAAGGCGTCGCCGTAGGTGGGGTCGATCTCCACCGCCTTCTGGAACTCGGCCTGCGCGTCGGGGAACCGACCCACGTTGAGCAGCACCGCGCCGACCGCGTTGTGATAGAGCGCGTTGGTCGGATCGACCTCCACCGCCTGCCGCAGCGAGGCCAGGCCGAGCGAGACTCGGCCCTCCGAGATGCTCTTCACCCCCGACTCGTAGGCGGAGCGCGCCTCCAGCTTGCGGATCTCGGTGTCGGCGGTGGTCGTCGCGCACGCGGGCAGGAGCGCGACCGCGAGGGCCAGGCCGAGGCCCGCTCGCCTTGACACTCCCCGGCGCCCCATGTATTCCTTTGATCCATGCCAACCTACGAATACGAATGCCCGAAATGTCCGCGCGTCTTCGAGGTGCGCCAGCGCATCACGGAGCCCGCGCTGGAGACCTGCGATCGCTGCGGCGGTCCGATTCATCGGCTGCTCTCCGCGGCGCCGTTCATCCTGAAGGGCGAGGGCTGGTACGTCACGGACTACCCGTCCGAGGCGCGCAAGAAGGGCGCGTCGTCGGAGTCCAGCTCGAAGGAATCCAGCTCGAAGGAATCGAGCTCGAAGGAATCGACGGGGGCCGCCAAGACGTCGGAATCCAAGACGTCGGAGCCGAAGACATCGAAGGACGGCGGGAGCGCCGATTCGAAAGCGACGGCGTCATCGGAAAGCAAGTCTAGCACGGAGACGTCCACTTCCTCGACGACCAGCAAGTCCGGCAGCACGTCCAAGTCCGGCAGCACGTCCTAGAACCGGGCACCTAGTCCCTCCGGATCCGCACCGGGGCGCCGCGGCCCACGCCGAGCAGTCGCTCCGCGCTCCCGTCCCGCACGAAGACCTCGATTCGCCCCGTCGACCCGACGATCGCGGCCGCCTCGTCCCGGGGGCCGTCGGCGTAGGCCTCCACCGGCGCCCGCACCGCACGGCCCGCCACCTCCACGCGGGGCGCTCCCCGACCCGGCAGCGCCTCGAGCCGGTCCCCCTCGATCGAGGTGAGGAGGTTGCCGAAGCGGTCCACGTCGAGCACCTCGCCGACCAGCACGCCCGCCTCGAGCCGGCTGCCCGGGATCTCGAGCCGCACCGGGTCCGACACCGGAGGCCCGAGCCGCTCGAGCGGGACGCCGGCCGCGAGGTAGGCGGCGGCCGGCGCGAACACGTCCCGGCCATGGAACGTGCGGCTCACCGCGGCCAGGCGGTACTCCGGCGCGGTCAGGGCGACCACCGCGGCCCCCTCGACGAATCGGGAGAAGACCCCGTTATCGGGCCCCACCAAGTAGTGCCCGCGCGCGCGGAGCGCGAGGGGTCGCCGGGCGCTCCCCACCCCGGGGTCGACCACCACCAGGTGCACGGTGCCCTCGGGGAAGAAGGGCAGCGCGGCGTCGAGCGCCAGCGAGGCTCCGCGGATGTCCTGCGGCGCAAGGTCGTGGGTCAGGTCGATCAGACGCGCCGAGGGACAGATGGAGAGCAGCACGCCCTTCACGATGCCCACGAAGGGATCGCGAAGGCCGAAGTCGGTGGTGAGGGTGATGAGGGGCGGGCTAACGGTCGCGATCGACCACGAAGTCCGCGACCAGGACCAGCGTCTCCTTGTCCTCCGAGTCGGGGAAGGACCGGAGCGCGTCCTTGGCGCTCTGGGCGTACTGGTGGGCCCTCTCGAGCGCGTACTCCACCCCCGCGTGGTCCACCACCAGGCGCCGGATCTCCTCCAGCTCCTCGGGGCTCAGCGCGGGCTGCTTGAGCAGGGCCTGGATCCGGTCGCGATCGGCGTGGGCGGCCCGCTCGATGGTGGCGATCAGGGGCAGCGTGCGCTTGCCTTCCTTCAGGTCGGCGCCCACCGCCTTGCCCAGGCGGGCCTGGTCGGCCACGAAGTCGAGCGAGTCGTCGCTGATCTGGAACGCGATGCCGATGTCGAGCCCGTAGCGGGTCAGGCCCTCGACCTGCTCGGGCGCCGCGCGTCCCAGCAGCCCGCCGATGCGGCAGCAGGCGGACATGAACGAGGCCGTCTTCTGGGTGATGATCCGCAGGTAGTCGGCCTCCCCGGTGGTGCCGCTCCGCTTGCGCTCGAGCTGGAAGACCTCCGCCTCGGTCATCGACACGGTCGCCCGGGCCAGGGTCTCGAGGACCCGGGAGTCGCCGTCCTGCACCATGAGGGCGAAGGACTTCGAGTAGAGGTGATCGCCCACCAGGATCGAGGCGTCGTCGCCCCAGCGCGCGTTGGCCGACGGCCGGCCGCGGCGGAGCGGGGCCTGGTCCACCACGTCGTCGTGGATGAGGGTGGCGGTGTGTAGCAGCTCGACCACGCAGCCCATGCGAACCGCGCGCGGGCCCCGGTAGCCGGCCAGCCGCGCCGCGATCAGCAGCAAGATGGGCCGCAGCCGCTTGCCCCCCGCCCCCGCGATGAACTCCCCCATCTCGCGGATCAGGGGGACGGCGGAGCTGATCTCGCGCCCGATGGCGACCTCGATCGCGCCGAGCTCGTCGCCGATCGCCAGCGCGACGCGGTCCTTGAGCAGCGCTTCGAGCGGAGTGGGCGCTTTCACCGAAGGAGGCCAGCCCGCCGTTACCGGAGCACCACCCGGTCCTTGACCTGAACCTGCGCTCCCGCGGCCGCCTTCTGGACCTCGACGACCGAGAACTTGTCGCGCACCTCCACCACCCGGCCGGTGGCCACCTCCTCGTCCAGCTCCCCGAGGAGCTCCCCGGTGATGGGATGGACGATGGCGATCTTGTCCCGGCGGACGCTCACCGTGGTGCCGAGCTTGACACCGTCGGAGGCGGCCAGGTCGATCACGACCCGCGAGGTGTCGACGAAGACCACGTACCCGCGGGTCATGGGCTGGGCGGCGATGGCGGTGGCGGCGTCGGTGCGCGTGGTGTTGGTCACCACCCGGGAGGCGCTGCGGGCCTCGGGGCCGGTCGGGATCACGTTCTCGACCTTGAAGGCGCCCCCCTGACGCGGGCTGATGCGGCCTCCTCCGGGCGGCGAGCCGTAGCGGGCAACGATCTCGGGCGGGGCCAGCAGGGTGGACTGGCCGAACACGAACGACTTCATCGTGGTCGGGACCTTGTCCTCCTCGACCCAGATGTACTCGGGCTCGCTGGCCACGTCGCAGCACCGGGGGTTCTTGATCAGGAGCCACTTGGGCTCGGTGGCCTTCAGGCTGACCGACGGATCCCGCTGGGCCGGCAGACCCACGTACTCCCGCCACCCTCGCCCGGCGCAGCCGGAGACGGTCAGCACCAGCAGCCCGGCGAGCACGAACCAGCGCACGCGTGAAAAGGTCGTCATGGCGCCCCACAGCATATCAGAACCCCTGTCTCTCCGGCCCTTTCGGGGATGGCTAGTCGGTGGGAACCGGCTCCCACGGGAACCGCTGCTCGGCCGCGTTCTCGGTCCGGGTCAGGGCGGCCCGGCGCGAGAACAGCGCGGTGCCGGTCACCGCCGAGACCCAGGTCACGTCCAGGTAGGTGATCCCTCGTCGCTCGAGCAGCACCGGCACCAGCCAGCCCGTGACTTCCAGGGTCTTGCCGGAGCTCTTCGCCTTGTCGGGGCTGACCAGGAGCTCCTCGCTCCGGGTCTTCCGGCTGAGCAGGTGGTCCTGGACCACCGACGGGTCGGCCACCTGGAAGCGCTTGGTCTGCTCGAGGGCGTGGGCCAGCATGAACGGCACCCTCCGCAGGTCGGCCTTTGCTCGGGTCAGGTCGGTGGCCGGCGCCACCGCGACCCGGATGCGGCCCTTGGTGATCCGGACCCCGTCCTCGGGCTGAGGCGGCGCCTTGTCCTCACCCGGCACGAAGAGCGCCTCCGAGTACTGCGGGTGCAGGCGCACGATCTGGGCGTAGCCCAGCACGTCCTCGTAGCGCCCGAGCGGCCGGCCGGTGATCGGGTGCCGGAACACCTCGCCCTTGCGGAAGACCGAGAACTCCTGGCCGGGCTGCACCCCGTCCTTCTCGGTCAGGTCGAGGAAGAGCTTGTCGCCCTCCACCTGCACCACCAGCCCCTCCACCGCCGGGAAGGCCCCCACCACGTCCTGGATCAGGAGCCCGAACGTGGCCCCGACCTGGTCCGCCGGCCCCGCCCCCACCGGGCCGACCGCCGAGCCGAGCGCCAGGAGGAGCAGGGACAGGGCGAGGAGACGGCGTCCGCGCACCTAGAACACCACCGACGGCTGGTGGGTGCCGAACACCCGCCGCAGCGTGTCGCAGATCTCGCCGAGCGTGACGTGGGCCCGCACCGCGGCCAGGATCGGCGGCAACAGGTTGTCCCGTCCGCGCGCGGCCCGATCCACCGCCTCCAGGCTGCGGGCGGCCTGATCCGCGTCGCGGCTGCCGCGAAGCCGCGCGAGCCGCTCCGCCGCCGCCTGGCCCGCGGCGGGATCGACCTGGAACAGGTTCGCGGGCGGCGGCTCGTCCATCACGAACTCGTTGACCCCGACCACCACCCGCTGCCGGCCCTCCACCTCCTGCTGGTAGCGGTAGGCCGCCTCCTGGATCTCGCGCTGCATGAAGGGGATCGCGTGCACCGCGCCGCCGAGGCCGTCGATCTTGGCGATGTAGGCCTCCGCTTCGTCCTCGAGCCTCCGGGTGATCCGCTCCACGGTGTAGGAGCCGCCCAGCGGGTCGATCACGTCGGCCACCCCCGACTCGTGGGCCAGCACCTGCTGGGTGCGGAGCGCGATGCGCACCGCCTCCTCGCTCGGCAGGGACAGCGCCTCGTCCATGGAGTTGGTGTGGAGCGACTGGCAGCCGCCCAGCACCGCGGCGAGCGCCTGCACCGCGACCCGCACGATGTTGTTCTCCGGCTGCTGGGCGGTGAGCATGCTGCCCGCGGTCTGGGCGTGGAAGCGCAGCATCTGCGAGCGCGGATCCCGGGCCCCGAAGCGCTCGCGCATGATGCGGGCCCACAGCCGTCGGGCGGCCCGGTACTTGGCCACCTCCTCGATCAGGTTGTTGTGGGCGTTGAAGAAGAACGACAGCTGCGGCGCGAACTCGTCGACCTTGAGCCCGGCCTCCTGGGCCGCGATCACGTAGGCGATGCCGTTGGCGAGGGTGAACGCCACCTCCTGGGCCGCGGTCGAGCCCGCCTCGCGCATGTGGTAGCCGGAGATCGAGATCGTGTTCCAGCGCGGCACCCGCTCGCGGCAGAACGCGAAGGTGTCGGTGATCAGCCGCATCGACGGGGTGGGCGGGAACACGTAGGTCCCCCGGGCCACGTACTCCTTCAGGATGTCGTTCTGCACCGTGCCGGACAGACGCTCGGCGGGCACCCCCTGACGCTCGGCCACCGCGATGTAGAGGCAGAGCAGGATCGAGGCGGTGGCGTTGATGGTCATCGAGGTGGAGACGCGATCGAGCGGCAGGGCCTCGAGCAGCGCGGCCATGTCCTCCACGCTCGAGATCGCGACGCCCACCTTGCCGACCTCGCTGCGGGCCATCTCGTGGTCGCCGTCGTAGCCCATCTGGGTGGGCAGGTCGAAGGCCACGCTGAGCCCGCTCTGCCCCTGCTCGAGCAGGTAGCGGAAGCGGCGGTTGGTCTCGGTGGCCGAGCCGAAGCCCGCGTACTGCCGCATGGTCCAGAGGCGCCCGCGGTACATGGTGGGCTGCACCCCGCGGGTGAACGGGAACTCGCCCGGGAAGCCCAGGTCGCGGAGGTAGTCGGTCTGCTCCACGTCGGCCGGCGTGTGCAGCCGCTCGAGCGGCGCCCCGCCCGAGTCCGCAAACGGGGCCGCCCGGTCGGGGGTGCGGCCCAGCGCGGGCTTGAGCGCGCGCTCCTCCCACTGCCGCCGGGCCTCCTCGAACCGCGCGCGCTCGTCCGGGGTCATCGTGACCATCTCGCGGAGGCCGGGCTCATAGGGGAATGTTCCCGTGCTTCTTGGGCGGGTTGCTGTCGCGCTTGGTGTGCAGCACCTCGAGGGCCTGGATCAGCTTCCGGCGAGTGTCGCGCGGCTCGATCACCTCGTCGATGTAGCCGCGCTCCGCCGCCGCGTAGGGGTTGGCGAACTTCTCGCGGTACTCGCGGACCTTCTCGTCCTTGAGGCCGGCCGGATCGGCGGCGCCGTCCATCTCCCGCCGGTAGAGGATGTTCACCGCCCCGTCCGGGCCCATCACCGCGATCTCGGCGGTGGGGAAGGCGAAGTTGGCATCGCCCCGGATGTGCTTGGAGGACATCACGCAGTAGGCCCCCCCGTAGGCCTTGCGGGTGATCACGGTGAGCTTGGGCACGGTGGCCTCGCAGAACGCGAAGAGCAGCTTGGCTCCGTGCTTGATGATGCCGCCGAACTCCTGGGCGGTGCCGGGCAGGAAGCCGGGCACGTCCTCGAAGGTCACGATGGGGATGTTGAAGCAGTCGCAGAAGCGCACGAAGCGCGCGCCCTTCAGCGAGGCGTTGATGTCGAGGCAGCCGGCCAGGTGCGCGGGCTGGTTGGCCACGATGCCGACCGGGCGCCCGCCGAGGCGTCCGAAGCCGACCACCAGATTGGGGGCGTAGTCGGCGTGGACCTCGAAGAAGTAGCGGTCGTCCAGCACCGGCCGCACGATGTCCTTGATGTCGTAGGGGCGGTTCGGCTGCTCCGGCACCACCGTCTGCAGCTCCTCGTCGACGCGGTCGATCGGGTCGAGACTCGCGCGCACGGGGGGGTCTTCGGCATTGTTCTGGGGCAGGAACGTGAGCAGCTCCCGGATCAGGGCGAGGCACTCCTCCTCGTTCTCGGCCGCGAAGTGGGCCACCCCCGAGGTGCCGCCGTGGGTGGACGCGCCCCCCAGCTCCTCGAAGGAGACCTCCTCGTGGGTGACGGCCCGGATCACGTCCGGACCGGTCACGAACATGTAGGAGCTCCCCTTGACCATGAACACGTAGTCGGTGATGGCGGGCGAGTACACCGCGCCGCCCGCGCACGGGCCCATGATCGCGGAGATCTGCGGCACCACCCCCGAGGCCAGGGTGTTGCGCAGGAAGATGTCGGCGTAGCCGGCCAGCGAGACCACGCCCTCCTGGATGCGCGCGCCGCCCGAGTCGTTGAGCCCGACGACCGGCGTGCCCGTTTTCAGAGCAAGATCCATGATCTTGCAGATCTTCCGCGCGTAGGCGTCGGAGAGCGAGCCCCCGAAGACGGTGAAGTCCTGCGCGAACACGAACACCGGGCGGCCGTGGATGCGCCCCGAGCCGGTGACGACGCCGTCGCCCGGGATGCGCTGCTCCTCCATGCCGAAGTCGTGGCTCTGGTGGACGACCAGGCGGTCCATCTCCGCGAACGAGCCCTTGTCCAGCAGGAGCTCGATGCGCTCGCGCGCCGTCTTCTTGCCCGCGTTGTGCTGCCGGGCGATGCGGTCCGGGCCGCCGGCGAGCTCGGCCGCCTCGTTGCGGCGCCGGAGCTCCTCGAAGCGCTCATGGAGGGACATGGTACGGGGACCTCTGCTGCTGGAGTATAGGGGGCCGGTCACGGGAAAGTCAATGAATGCGCACCCTTTGACTTGCCGTGGCGCCCCTGCCATACTCGGTGCCCGATGACCCCGCTGGCGGTTGCGGTGATCCTCGCCTGCATCGTGGCTCTCACGGTCGTGCTCATCTCCATGCTGCTGTCCTTCAAGCGGGTCGCCCAGCGCGCGGAGGGCGTGCTGGGCATCGTGGAGCACGAGATCCGCCCGCTCACCACCGAGCTGGAGAGCCTGACCGCGGAGCTGCACAAGCTCACCCACAAGGCCAACGACAGCCTCGACCGCGTGGGCGGCGTGGTGGAGCGCATCGAGGACATCTCGGTGAACGCGTCGCGCGTGGTGAGCGCGGTGGCCGGGCTCACCCGTGTCGGCCAGTACGCCGGGCTGGCGGCCGGCGTGAAGCGCGGCGTCGAGGTATTCCTCACCCGGATGAGGGATCGCCATTCCTGATCCCGGCGACCCCACCGGGACAACGACCCCCAATCACAAGGAGAAGGCCATGAGCGAGGAGCGCGGCAGCGACGCGGCGGGCTATCTGGGCTGGTTCTTCCTCGGCGCCATCGCGGGCGCGGCGGCGGCGGTGCTGCTCACGCCCAAGAGCGGGCGCGAGACCCGCGAGCTGCTCGCCGAGCACAGCGGGGATCTCTTCAAGCGGGCCCAGGAAGCGGCGGGCCAGGCGCAGGACCGGGCCGGGGATCTGTTCGACAAGGGCCGCGAGTACTTCGAGGAGCAGGCCCAGCGGCTCACCTCCGCCTTCGAGGCCGGGCGCTCCGCCATGAAGGACGAGATCACGCGGGGTCGCTCGAGCAACTGAGCCCCGCGGACGATCGGCGCCCGCGACTCATCGAGATGGCCGAGGTCGAGCTCCCCAATCCGTCCGAGCTGCACGAGCACGCCGAGAACACGTTCAGCCGACGGGTCGCGCTCGTCACCGCCGTCTTCGCGGTGGTGCTGGCCATCGCGGCCCTCGGTGGCAATCACGCCATGAAGGAGATGCTGCTTTCCCAGCAGCAGTCCTCCGACCAGTGGGCGTTCTACCAGGCCAAGGTGATCCGCGAGCACCTCTACCGGGGGCAGAAGCTCCGGCTCGAGGCCGATCTGGCGGAGCGCGACGCCAGCCTCAAGCCGGCGGCGCGGGAGAAGCTCGAGGGCCTGCTCCGCCGGCTCGACGAGGAGGAGAAGCGCTACGGAGCGGAGAAGAAGGACATCGAGAAGGCGGCCAAGGACCTCGAGCACACGCGCGACGGCTACGCGCTGCGCGACCCCTACTTCCTGATCGCGGAGGCGCTGCTCCAGATCGCGATCGTGATGGCCTCGGTGTCGATCCTGGCCCGCTCCGGCCTGATCTTCTCGTTCAGCTTGGGCCTGGCCCTGATCGGCGCCGTGCTCACCGCCAACGGCTACTTCATGCTGTTCCAGCTCCCCTTCCTGCACCACTGAAGGAGCCCTTCTTCCTCATTCCCCTCTCCCCCGGGGAGAGGGCAGGGTGAGGGACGGTTTACCTCCGAAAATCCGACCGCGTCGGCATCACGCGATCGGCGATCAGGTTGCGCATCATCTCCACCGTGCCGCCTCCGATGGAGAACATGCGTGCGTCCCGTGCCATCCGCTCGAGCGGCAGCTCGCGCCCGTACCCGGCCGCTCCGTGGATCTGCAGCGCCTGGCCGGTCACCTCCTGCGCCATCTCCGCCGCGAAGGTCTTGGCCTTGGCCGACTCCAGCGCGTCCGGGAAGCCGTCGCGGGCGTTGGCCGCCGCGCGGTGGATCAGCAGGCGGGCCGCATCGAGACGGATCGCCATGTCGGCCAGCTTCCAGCGGATGCCCTGGAACTCGCCGATGGCGCGACCGAACTGCCGGCGCCGCCCCGCGTACGCGAGCGCCTGCTCGTAGGCGCCCTGGGCGAGACCGAGCGCGACCGTGGCGGCCCCGAGCCGCTGGCTGTTGTAGGCCTGCATGAGCTGCTTGAAGCCTTCGGGGGGGCCCACCAGCACGTGGTCCTTCGGCACGCGGCAGCCGTCGAAGTGCAGCCGCCCCTCCGGGATCCCGCGGAGACCCATGGTGTGGTCGCGATCGCCGATGCGGAAGCCCGGCGTGTCGCGCTCCAGGAAGATACCCCCGATGCCCGCCGCCCCCGCGGCCCGGCTCATGCGGCAGTACACCAGGTAGAGCCGCGAGGTTCCCGCCCCGGTGATCCAGCGCTTCTCGCCGTGCAGCGCGTAGCCCTCCGGCGCCTCGTCCGCGCGGGTCACCATGTCGGTGGCCGCCGAGCCCGCCTCGGGCTCGGTGATGGCGATGGCGGGCTTGTCTCCGTCGAGCACCCACGGGAAGTAGCGCCGCTTCTGGGCCTCGCTCCCGTAGGCCGCGAGGGCGCCGACCACGCCGAGGCTCCCCTCGACCACGATGCGGGCGGTCACCCCGCACACGCGCGCGATCTCCTCGACCACCAGCAGGACGTCCAGAATAGAAGCGGCAGGTCCTGCGTACTCGCGGGGGATGGTGAGGCCCATGAAGCCGGCGCGCACCAGGTCCTTCACGTTGTCCCAGGGGTACTGCTCCTGCGCGTCCCAGCGGGCCGCGCGCTCGCGGAACGTCCCGTCCGCCAGCTCGCGGGCGCGGAGGCGGAGGGCCTCCTGCGCGGGGGTCAGCTCGAAGTCCACTCGCCTTGGCTCCCCTCACCCTGCCCTCTCCTCAGAGGAGAGAGGGAGATTAGATGTGGATCGGGTGGCCCAGGGTGGCCAGCGTCGCCTCGAGCGCGGCCTCGGAGAGCGTGGGATGCGCGTGGATGGTGTGGACGATCTCCTCCACCGTCGCCTCGAGGGTCCGGCCCACCGCGAACTCGTGGATCATCTCGGTGGCCTCCGGACCCACGATGTGCACGCCGAGGATCTCGCCGGTGCCCTTGTCGGCCACCACCTTCACGAAGCCGTCGGTCTCGCCGAGGGCCACCGCCTTGCCGCTCGCCGTGAACGGAAACCTTCCCACCGCGATCTCGCGGCCGCCGTTCCTGGCCGCGGCCTCCGAGGCACCGATCGACGCGACCTGCGGCCGGCAGTAGGTGCACGACGGCACGTTGGCGTAGTCCACCGGACGGGGCGACTGGCCCGCGATCGCCTCGGCGGCCACCACGCCCTCCGCCATCGCCTTGTGGGCCAGCATCTGGTGCCCGGCCATGTCCCCGATGGCGTACACGCCCTTCGCGGAGGTCTCCATGGTGGACGACACCGTGACGAAGCCCTTCTCGGTGGCGATCGAGAGGGCCTCCAGGCCGAGGCCGCGGGTGCGCGCCGCGCGCCCCACCGCCATCAGCACCTGGTCGGTCTCGACGGTCTCGGTCTTGCCCTCGGCCTCCACCGCGATCGCGACCGAGGAGCCGCCCGGCGTCACCGACTTCACCCGCACCCCGGTGCGCACGTTGATGCCGCGCCGGGAGAAGAGCCGCGCGATGAGGGCCGAGACCTCCTCGTCCTCGACGGGCAGGACGCGCGGCAGCGCTTCCAGCACCGTCACCTTGGTCCCGTAGGTCGCGTAGACGTCGGCGAACTCGATGCCCACCGCGCCCGCCCCGATCACCACCAGCGAGCCGGGTCGGCTCTCGTTGGTGACCGCGCCGGTCGAGGAGATGATCCGCTTCTCGTCGATGGTGACGCCGGGCAGCGAGCGGGGCTCGGAGCCGGTGGCGAGGATCACCGCCCGCCGCGCCTCGAGGGTCCGGGCCCCGCCCTGGCCCGCGACCTCCACCACGCGGGCCCCCTCGAGCGTGCCCCGGCCGGGGAAGAGCGTGATCTTGTTCTTGCGGAACAGGAACTCGACGCCCTTGGCCATGCGGTCGGCGACTTTTCTCGACCGCTGGATCGCCTGCGCGTAGTCGGCCTTCCACTCCGCCACCGCGATGCCGAACTCCTGCGCGCGCTCGAACAGATGCACCACCTCCGCGTTACGCAGCAGCGCCTTGGTGGGGATGCAGCCCCAGTTCAGACACACCCCGCCCGGCCGGTCGTCCTCCACCGCGGCCACCGAGAGCCCGAGCTGGGCGCAGCGGATGGCGGACACGTAGCCGCCGGGACCGGTGCCCACCACCACCACGTCGAAGGCCTGGGCGGCCATCGGCTAAATTGTGGACGACATCAGGAGCCGGAGCGGCTCTTCGAGCAGGCGCTTCAGATCCTGGAGGTAGCGGGCGCCCATCGCGCCATCCATCACCCGGTGGTCGCAGGAGATCGTCATCTTCATGCGGCGGCCGACGCGGATCTCCCCGCTGTCCACCACCGGCTTCTGCAGCACCGAGCCCACCGCCAGGATCGCGCCCTCGGGCGGGTTGATGATGGCCGAGAACTCCTCCACGTCGTACATGCCGAGGTTGGAGATGGAAAAGGTCGCTCCGGACATCTCCTGCGCTCTGAGCTTGCCCCCGCGCGCGCGGTCGGCCAGGTCCCGCGACTCCACCGCGATGCGGGCGAGAGGCTTCACGTCGCAGTCGCGGAGCACCGGAGTGATGAGCCCCTGCTCGAGCGCCACCGCGATACCGATGTGCGCCCGGTGGTGGACCCGGATCCCCTGGCCGCTCAGCTGGGCGTTCACGCCCGGGTTCTTGAGCAGCGCCATCGCGGCGGCCTTGATCACCATGTCGGTCACCGAGACCTTGGGCTGCCCCTCGAGCCCGTTCAGCTGCTCGCGGAGGGCCCACGCCGCGTCCATGTCCACCTCGGACGTGACGTAGAAGTGCGGGACCGGCGCCTTCGACATCGGCATGCGCTTGGCGATCGCGGCGCGCATGGCCGACATCGGCACGTCCTCGTACTCGGCCTCCGGGCGCGGCGGGATCACGAAGGCGGGGCGCGTGGCCACCGCCGCGGGCCGGGCCGTCGCGGGCGCGGCGGCGGCGGCCGCCGGGCGGGGCGCGGCGCGGGCGGCCTCCACGTCGGCCCGGACGATGCGGCCGCCCGGGCCGGTGCCCTGGATCAGGCGCAGATCGACGCCGGTCTGGCCCGCGATCTTGCGTGCGAGCGGGGAGGCCTTGACGCGTCCACCCGCGGGCGCCGACGCCCCGGCCGCCACCCGCTCCATCGGCATCACCGCGGTGGTGGCCGGGACCGACTGGTAGGTCTCCATCGCCGGAAGCGGGCCGCCGGCGGCCGGGCGCGGGGCGGACGCCGCGGCGGGCGCGGTCGCCGCCGGCGGAGCCGACGCGGACGGCGCCGGGGCCGCCGCGGGCGCGGCCGGCTTGGCCGGCGCGGCGGCGACGCTCGCGATGTCGTCGGCCGGATCGGCGATGACGCCGATCAGGTCTCCCACCGGCACCTGCCCGCCCTCGCTCACGATGATCTTGCGCAGCACGCCGGCCCCGAAGGCCTCGATCTCCACGTTGGCCTTGTCGGTCTCGATCTCCGCGATCACGTCGCCGCCCTTGACCGCGTCGCCCTCCTTCTTCAGCCACTTGATGACCTTGCCGGTCTCCATCGCGTCCGACAGCTTGGGCATCAGGACCTTGGTGATCATCGGTTGCACACCCGGCGAATCGCGGCCACGATCTTGGCCTTGGACGGTGTCTTCAGCAGCTCGAGGTTCTTGGCGTACGGCATCGGCGCGTTCTCGCCGGTGACCCGCTCGATCGGGGCGTCGAGATCGTCGAAGGCCTCCTCCTGGATCTCGGCCGCGATCTCCGAGCCCATGCCCGCGAACCCGGCACCCGCCTCCAGCACGATCGCCCGATGCGTCTTGCGAACCGAGCCGACGATGGTCTCGGTGTCCATGGGCCGGAGCGTGCGCGGATCGACGATCTCGACGGAAATGCCCTCCTTGGCCAGCTCCTCCGCGGCCTCCAGGGCTCGGTAGAGCATGCCCATGTAGGCCACCACCGTCACGTCGGTGCCCTCGCGGCGGACCACCGCCTGCCCGAGCGGGATCAGGTAGTCCGGATCGTCCGGCACCTCCCCCTTCACCGCGTACAAGGTCTCCGCCTCGATGAAGATCACGGGATTGTCGTCGCGGATGGCGGACTTCAGCAGGCCCTTGGCGTCGGCCGGAGTCGACGGGCGCACCACCTTGAGGCCGGGCACGTGGTAGAAGTATGTCTCCATCGACTGGGAGTGCTGCGCAGCCAGCTGAGCTGCCGGGCCGCCAGGCCCACGAACAACGAGTGGGATATTGTACTGGCCGCCGGACATGTAGCAGATCTTGGCCGCCGAGTTGACGATCTGGTCGAGGGCGAGGATCGAGAAGTTGAAGGTCATCATCTCGATCACCGGCCGCAGCCCCAGCATCGCGGCTCCGACCCCGACGCCGGTGAAGCCGGACTCGCAGATCGGGGTGTCGATGATGCGCTTGTCCCCGAACTCCTTCAGCAATCCCTGGGTGACCTTGTAGGCGCCGTCGTAGAGACCGACCTCCTCGCCCATCACGAACACCCGCGGGTCCCGGCGCATCTCCTCCCGGAGCGCGGTGTTCAGGGCCTCGCGATAGGTCATGACCGCCATCGCGTCAGTCCTTGTACACGTCGATGAACAGCTCTTCCGGGGGCGGCTCCGGCGAGGCCTCCGCGAAGGCCACCGCCTCGTCGGCCACGTCGTTGATGGTCTTCTCGATGGTCTTGAGGTCGGCCTCGGTGAGGACGCCGTCCTTGAGGCAGCGGTCGCCGAACAGCGCGATCGGGTCCCGCAGCTTCTCGCGCTCGACCTCCTCCTTGGTGCGGTACACCGAGCCGGCCGGGTCGCGCATCGAGTGGCCCCGGAACCGGTAGGTGCGCGCCTCCACCAGGGCCGGAGTCTTGTCGCGCCGCGCCCGGTCGACCATGCGGCCCACCACCTCCCGCACCGCGAGCACGTCCATGCCGTCCACCGGCTCGCCCGGGATGCCGTAGGTCTCCGCGAAGCGCCAGATCTCGGTCTGGGCCAGGGCGCGGTGGATGGCGGTGCCCATCGCGTAGCGGTTGTTCTCGCAGATGAAGATCACCGGCAGCTTCCAGAGCGCGGCCAGGTTCATCGACTCGTGGAACTCCCCCTGGGGCACCGCGCCGTCGCCGAAGTAGCACAGCACCACCTGGTCCCCGCCCTGGTACTTGATGGCGAAGCCAGCTCCGGCGGCGAGCGGCAGATGGGCGCCCACGATGCCGTGGCCGCCCAGGAAGTTCACGCTCTTGTCGAAGAGGTGCATCGAGCCGCCCTTGCCCTTGCTGAGCCCCCCCATGCGGCCGAAGAGCTCGGCCATGATCTTGCGCGGGTCGGAGCCCTTGGCCAGGCAGTGGCCGTGCTCCCGGTAGGACGACACCGCGTAGTCGTCGGGGCGGCACACCGAGGTGGCCCCCACCGCGACCGCCTCCTGCCCGATGTAGAGGTGCAGGAAGCCGCCGATCTTGCCCATCGCGTACATCTCGGCCGCCTTCTCCTCGAAGCGCCGGATGAGCGCCATCTGGGACAGCAGCCGCCGCGCGAGCTCGCTGTCGAGCCGCGCGGCCGGCGTTGCGATCTTGGTCTGCGCCATCGATTCCTCCTGGTGCTTCTGTCCTGCCGTGGCGATCCCCGCTTCGCCTGCCGTGAGATCCGGCGGGTCGGCCTCTCAGCCGCGGAGACTGCTCAGCTCGTCCACGGAGAGGCGGCGACGCTGGCGGAAGATCGCCACGATGATCGCGAGGCCCACCGCCACCTCGGCGGCGGCCACGCACATCACGAAGAATACCAGAGCCTGCCCCTCGGTGGTCCCGTGCCGCTGGCCGAACGCCACCAGGGCCAGGTTGGCCGCGTTGAGCATGACCTCGATCGACATGAAGATCACCAGCGGGTCGCGGCGGATCAGGACCCCCAGCACGCCCATGCAGAAGAGGATCGCGGAGAGCGCCACGTAGTAGGACTCGGGCACCATGGCTCGATCCTGGGCTAGGCCCGGCGCTTGGTCAGCGCCATCACGCCCACGATGGCGGCGAGCAGCAGCACCGAGGTCACCTCGAAGGGGAAGAGGTAGTCGGTGAAGAGGATCCGTCCCACCGCGTCCGCCCCGCCGGGCACCGGAGGCTTGGCCCCACCGGCCAGGGTGGCCGAGCCCACCACCACCGAGACCAGGGCCAGGAAGACCGCCACCACCGGGATGGAGAGGAGGCGCTGGCTGCGCAGCGGATCGGGTCCCGTCTCCTCCTTGCCCGGGATCAGGACCATGATCGCGAAGACGAACAGGACCGCGATGGCCCCCGCGTACACGATCACCTGCACCGCGGCGAGGAACTCCGCGCGCATGGTGAGGAAGAGCGCGGCGATCGTGCCCAGGTTGATCACCAGGAAGAGCGCCCCGTGGATCGGATTGCGGCGGAGCAGCAGCCCGGCCGCGGAGCCGATCGCGAGCGCGGCGAGGAGGAAGAACGTGACGTAGCTCACACCGGCCTCCGCGACGGCGGGATCGGCACCGGGGACGTGGGGCCGCCCCCCGGGCCGGCCGGCTCCAGCGCCAGCAGCGTCTCCTTGGTGTAGATCATGCTGCGGCGGTCGTAGGCCGAGAACTCCAGGATGCCGGTGTCCATCCGGATCGCATCCTCGGGACACGCCTCCACGCAGTACCCGCAGAACACGCACTTGCCCAGGTCGATGTCGAAGCGCTCGGGGACCTTCTCGATCTCCGGGTTGGGGTGCTCGGTGGCCACGATGTAGATGCAGTGGGCCGGGCACACCGTCTCGCACATCATGCAGGCCACGCAGCGCGGGGAGCCGTCCTCCCGGCGCACCAGGCGGTGCAGGCTGCGCAGCCGCGGGGAGTAGGGGCGGCGCTCGTCCGGGTACTGGATGGTGACCGCGCCCCGCGCGGTCTTGCTGCGGAAGACCACCCGCAGGGTGTGACGCCACATGTTGGCGAAGAAGTGCTGGGCGGTCAGGGCGAGCCCCACCAGCACCTCCACCACGTAGAAGCGCTGGCGGAGGCCGAGACGGCTACTGTGCCGCGGATCGGCGGGGGTGTTGTCGGTCTGGTAGGACGCCGGCACGGCTCAGGCCTTCCCCACCGCGAGCAGCACCAGCGCGGTGACCAGGATGTTGACGATCGAGAGCGGGAACAGGGCGAGCCAGCCGAGGCGCATCGCCTGGTCGTAGCGGAACCGGGGCAGCGTCCAGCGGATCAGCATCAGAAGCCAGATCATCACCACGACCTTGGTGAGGAAGGCGACCACCTGGAGCCCGGCCACCGCCGGGTTCGGCAGGGGGAGGGCGGCGCCCCACGGGAACACGAAGCCGGATGGCTGCAGATACGGCACTTGCCAGCCGCCCAGGAAGAGCGCGGTGGTCATGCCCGCGATCACCACCGTCTCCAGGAAGTCGCCCATCGCGAACATCCCGAACTTCATCCCGCTGTACTCCACGAAGTAGCCGATGATCTCGGACTCGCCCTCCGGGGTGTCGAAGGGGATGCGCTTGGTGGAGGCGATGCCGGCGGTGAGGAAGAGCACGAACGCCACCGGCTGGGTCAGGAGGCCCCACGCCGGGATCCAGCTGCCGAAGAGCTGGGGCAGCAGGGGCTGGCCCTGCCCCCGCGCGATGTCCTGCATGTTGAGCGAGCCGTACACCATGACCACGCCCATGATCGAGGCCCCGATCGCGATCTCGGCCGAGATCATGAGGGCGGCGGCCCGCTGCCCGCCCAGGAGCGCGTAGTTGTTGGCCGAGGCCCAGCCCGCCATCATGAGCCCGTACACCCCGAGCGAGATCATGGCCAGCACGTAGAGGATGCCCACGTTCAGGGTCACCGCCTGGAGCTGGATCTCCCGCCCCATGATCTGGAGCGTGTCCCCGAAGGGGATGGAGGCGAAGGCGGTGAGTCCGAAGAACACCGACACGAACGGGGCCAGCTTGAACATCAGCCGGTCCGCGTGCGCGGGGGTGAAGTCCTCCTTGGTGAGCATCTTCACCGCGTCCGCGAGCGGGTGGAGCAGCCCCAGGATGCGGATGCCGAAGATCGAGGCCCGGTTGGCCCCGATGCGGTCCTGCATGATCGCCGACTGCTTGCGCTCCACCCAGGTCAAGAGCCCGCCGAAGTTCAGCACCACGAACATGACGAAGCCGACCGGGATCGCCTGCAGCAGCAGGTCGAGCGCGACGCCGCTCACGCCTTCACCGCCTGGCCCGCGTCGCGCAGCCCGCGGTAGCTCATGCCCGAGAACGCGGGCACCTGGCCCGCGAGGCCCGCGAAGACCTGCTCGGCCCGGCCCGCCGAGAAGGCGGGATCCGCGCCGCCGAGGGCGCGGCCCACCCGGCCGAGGATGGCCCAGTCGGCCTGGGCCTCGCCGAGGGGCTCCACCACGGTGCGGAAGCGCTGCACGCGGCCCTGGAAGTTCGTGAACGTGCCCTCGCGCTCGACGTAGGCCGCGCTCGGCAGCACCAGGTGAGCGCCCGCGCTGGTGGCGTTGGCGCTCGGGCCCTGGAACACCACCATCTCCGCCCCCGCGAGGGCCGCGGTCACGTCGGCCGGCGGCCAGCCCGAGTCCAGCAGGTCGTGCTGGAAGATCCAGAGGAGCTTGATCCGGCGCTGGCGCGCCCCGTCGAGGATCCCGCGCGCGTCGCCGGTGCCGAGCCCGATCAGCTCCGCGCCCCGGCGGTTCGGGTTGCGGTCCGCGCGCAGGAGGAGGTCGTCCTCCTCGCCCGGCACCCGCGGCGGCACCCGGTGATCGACCGCGGCCACGCCCAGGTGGGCGGCGAGGCGCTGGAGCACGAAGAGGTCCTCGTTCGACATCTGGGGCGAGGCGAGGATGCCGATCTCCTCGGGCCGGTACCGCTTGACCGCCTCGGCCAGCGCGGTCACCGCCTCGTCCCAGCCGAGCGCCGCGTCCGCCCCGCCGGTCCGGCGCAGGGGCGCGAGCAGCCGGCTGTCGTCGTCGATCCATCCGAACCCGTAGCGACCGACGTCGCACATCCACCACTGGTTGACGTCGGGGTTGTGGCGCGGCTTGAGGCGCGCGATGCGGCGCCCCTGGTTGTGGTGGGGCCGGCGGCGGCTCGTGTGCACCTCGACGTTGCAGCCGCGCGCGCACCCGTTGCAGATGGAGCGGCCGGTGTCGAGGTACCACACCCGGACCTGGAAGCGGAAGTCGCGGTCGGTCAGCGCCCCCACCGGGCAGATGTCGATGACGTTGCCCGAGTAATTGTTCTCGAGGGTCTTGCCCGGGAAGAGGCCGATCTCGGAGTGGTCGCCGCGGTTGAAGATCCCGAGCTCGCCGGTCTTGGTCACCTCGTCGCAGAAGCGCACGCAGCGCGAGCAGAGGATGCACCGCTCCGCGTCCAGGATGACGTGGGGACCGAGCGGCACCGCCTTCGGCTTGTGGACCTTCTCGTCGACCATGCGCGGGTCGTAGAGGCCGTGACGCATGTAGTAGATCTGCAGCCAGCACTCCCCGGCCTGGTCGCACACCGGGCAGTCGAGCGGATGGTTGACGAGGTGGAACTCCATGATGGACTTGCGGGTCTCGAGCACGCGCTCGGTCTGCGTGTGCACGACCATCCCGTCCGCGGCCTGGGTGTTGCACCCGATCTGAGGCCTCGGGTTCTTCTCGATGTCGACCATGCAGAGGCGGCACTGCCCGGCGATGCTGAGCCCGGGGTGGTAGCAGTAGTGCGGCACCTCGACCCCGGCCTGCCGGGCCGCCTCGATGAGGTTGGTGCCCGCCGCGACCTCCACTTCCTTGCCGTCTATGGTGAGCTTGGGCATCGGTCGGTATGGGCTCCGGGGGCTCAGGCCTCGTGCGGGATCAGGGCCTCGAACTCGGCCCGGAACTTCTCGATGTAGCTCACGTAGGGGCCGACCGCGCCGTCGTAGAACGCGCAGATGGTGGTGCCGGCCCCGCGCTTGGCCACGTCGAGGATGGTGTCGAGGTCTTCCTTGCGGCCCTTCCCCTCCACGATCCGGTGGGCCATCTTGTAGATCCAGCCCGTCGACTCGCGGCACGGGGTGCACTGCCCGCACGACTCGTGGGCGTAGAAGCGGGCCACCACCATCAGGGCCTCCGGGATCGACACCGTCTCGTCCATCACGATCACGCCCGCGGAACCGATCATGGTGCCGGCCGCCTTCAGGCCGTCCGCGTCCATGGTGACGTCGATCTCGTCCGCGGTGAGGATCGGGGCCGAGGAGCCGCCCGGCACCACCGCCTTGAGCTTGCGGCCGTCGCGCATGCCGCCGCACTGGTCGTAGATCAGGGAGCGGAGGGTCACCGACACCGGCGCCTCCACCACGCCGGGCCGGACCACGTGGCCCGAGACCGAGTAGAGGCGCGTGCCGCCCTGGGTCTTGGTGCCGAGGCCGGCGAACCACTCCCCGCCGCGGTTGATGATGTGCGGCACCGCGGCGATGGTCTCCACGTTGTTCACGATGGTGGGCTGCCCGAAGGCGCCCTTGATGGCCGGGAAAGGCGGCTTGATCTTGGGCCAGCCCTTCTTGCCCTCGAGCGAGGACAGGAGCCCGGTCTCCTCGCCGCAGATGTAGGCCCCCGCCCCGCGGTGCACCACGATGTCGAAGTCGAAGCCCGTGCCCTGGATGTTCTTGCCGAGCAGACCCGCCTCGTAGGCCTCCTTCACCGCCCCGCTGACGATCTGCCACGGCTTCACGTACTCGCCGCGGATGTAGACGAAGGCCAGACGGGAGTCGATGGCGCGCCCCGCGATGATCATGCCCTCGATCATGGCGTGCGGATCGCGCTCCATCAGGTAGCGGTCCTTGAAGGTGCCCGGCTCGCCCTCGTCCGCGTTGATCACGAGGTACTTGGGGGCGGTCGAGCCCTTGGGGATGAAGCTCCACTTGACCCCGGTGGGGAACGCGGCGCCGCCGAGGCCGCGGAGGTTCGACTTCTTCACCTCCTCGGTGATCGCGGGCGGCTCCATCCGGAGCGCCTTGGCGAGCGCGGTGTACCCGCCGGTCTCGCGGTAGACCGCGAGGGTGTGCGAGCCCGCGCGATCGAAGTTGCGGGTGAAGATCTTCTCGGCCATCAGGCGAGCCCCTCGATGATCCGGTCCACCTTCTCGGGTGTCAGCAGCCCCTCGTAGCGGTCGTCGACCTGCATCATGGGCGCCTGCTCGCACGCGCAGAGGCACTCCACGGTCAGCAGCGTGACGCGCCCGTCCGCGGTGGTCTCCCCCACCTCGACGCCGAGCTTCCGGGTCAGGTGCTCCACGATCGCCTTGGCCCCCAGCAGATGGCAGGAGAGGTTGTGGCACACCGACACCACGTGCCGGCCGTGCGGCTGCTGGAAGAACAGGGTGTAGAAGGTCACCACCTCGTGGACGTGGGCGGGCGACATCTCGAAGAGCCCGGCCACGTACTCCTCCACCTCGAGCGAGACGTGACCGAACACGTCCTGGGCCAGCCGAAGCACCGGCAGGAGCGCGCCGCGCTTGTCCGGGTAGAGTCCCTGGAGACGACGCACTTCCTGGAGCTGGTCGGCGCTGAACTCGGGACGGGTGGCGTCAGGCATTGGTCATTCCGGCGTTTATCTGTCCAGCTCCCCGCCGATCATGTTGACCGAGCCGAAGGTGGGGATGATGTCGGCCACCATCTCGCCCTCGATCATCCTCGGCAGCGCGGCCACCGGAGGCAGGCACGGCGGGCGGCAGTGCACGCGGTACGGCTGGTCGCCGCCGTCCGAGACCACGTAGAAGCCGAGCTCGCCGTTGGCGCCCTCCACCGCGAAGTAGGCCTCGCCCGCGGGCGGGCGGATGCCGTAGCCCTCCATGACCAGCATGAAGTGGTTCATGAGGCCCTCGATGGAGCCGTAGGTGTCGGCCTTGGTGGGCAGGACCACGCGCTTGTCCGGCGCGTTGACCCGGTCGTGCGCGCTCCGGTCCTGGCCCTGCAGGTTCGGCGACAGCGTGATCGGCGTCAACAGGAGACCCTGGGTCTTGCCCTGCTTGCCCAGGTCCACGTAGGCGTCGGGCGGGATGGCCTTGCCCTCCCAGTCCACCTGGATCGCACCGCCGGGAAGGCCGTCGAGGGCCTGCTCCGCGATGCGCATCGACTGCTCCATCTCCTGCATCCGCACCAGGAAGCGGTCGAAGTTGTCTCCGTTCTTGCCGAGCGCGACCTCGAACGGGATGCGGCCGTAGGCCCAGTAGGGCTGCGTCTTGCGGAGATCGAGCGGCACCCCCGCCGCGCGCAGGAGCGGCCCGGTGATGCCCCACGCGATCGTCTCCTCCTTCGAGAGGGCGCCCACCCCGACCATCCGATCCATGAAGATGCGGTTGCCGGTGACGAGGGCGTGCACCTCCTCCAGGACCTCGCGCACCTCCGCGAACGCCTTCTTGACCTTGAGGTCGAAGCCCGCGGGCAGGTCCGCCTTCACCCCGCCCACTCGCCCGTAGGAGATGGTGAGCCGGGCCCCGGTGACGTCCTCCACCAGCTCCCACAGGAACTCGCGAGCCTTGATCATGTAGAGGAAGACGGTGAAGGCGCCGAGCTCCATGGTGCCCGCCCCCACGCACGTGAGGTGGTCGCAGATCCGGGAGATCTCGCTCATGATCACCCGGATGTACTGGCACCGCTCGGTGATCTCGATGCCGAGCAGCTTCTCGATGGCCGAGCTGTAGCCGAAGTTGTTGATGAGGGGCGAGACGTAGTTGAGGCGGTCCGTGTAGGGGATCGCGTTGTTGTAGGGGCCCGCCTCGCAGTCCTTCTCGAAGGCCCGGTGGAGGTAGCCGATCTCCACGTCGGTCTTCACGACCGTCTCGCCGTCCAGCTCCGCGAAGATCCGCACGATGCCGTGCATCGCGGGGTGGGCCGGGCCCATGTTGACGTAGAGGTGCTTGCTCCCCTCGCCCCCGCTCGGCGCGCCCTCGCTGAGGAACAACTCCCGCATGTCGGCCATTACACCCTGGACCCCTCTTTCGTATTCACTCGGCTCGCCTGCGGCTGCGCCTCGCCCACCGTGCCCTACACTTTCGGCCCGATGAGGGGCTGGCGGCGATTGATGGGATAGTCCTTGCGCAGCGGGTGGCCCTCGAACTCCTCGTACATGAGGAGGCGCCGCAGGTCCGGGTGGCCCTCGAAGCGGATGCCGAACATGTCCCACACCTCGCGCTCGAGCCAGTTGGCGATGGGCCAGAGGCCGGTGGCGGTGGGCACCACGGGATCGTCCTGCTCCACCGGCACCTTCACCCGCACGCGGTGATTGTGGGCGACCGAGTAGAGGTGGTAGACCACCTCGAACCGCGGCCCGTCCTCGCGGCCGGGGAAGCGCAGGTAGTCCACCGCGGTCACGTCGACCAGCAGGTCGAAGGCGAGGGCCGCGTCGTCGCGGCAGAGGGTCAGGGCGGGCAGCAGGCCCTCGCGCGACACCATCGCGGTGTGATCGCCCCGGTACTCGTGGGTCGCGAGGACGCGGTCGCCCACGTGCTCGCGCAGCCGGGCCAGGATGTCGGTGCCGTCCATCTCGGGATCGTCCGGATCAGAAGCGCTGGGTGCCCGCCGCGATCTTGTCCTGGAGCTTCATCAGGCCGTCGATGACGCTCTCGGGGCGCGGCGGGCAGCCCGGGATGTACACGTCCACCGGGATGATGGTGTCGATGCCCTGGACGGTGGCGTAGTTGTCGTAGAAGCCCCCGGTGCACGTGCACACCCCGAAGGCCACCACCCACTTGGGCTCGCACATCTGATCGTAGATCCGCTTGAGCACCGGGGCCATCTTGTGGCTGATCGTGCCCACCACGAACAGCACGTCGGCCTGGCGGGGCGAGAAGCGCGGGAGCCCGGCCCCGAAGCGGTCGACGTCGTAGTGCGAGCACGCGGTGGCCATGTACTCCATGCCGCAGCACGCGGTCACGAAGGGGTACTGGAAGATGGAGTACTTCCGGGCCCAGCCGATGGCCTCGTCCAGCTTGGAGGTGAAGAAGGTGCCTACTCCCATTCGAGCCCTTTCTTCTTCCAGATGTAGAGGAAACCCAGCATGAGGATGCCGAGGAACACCACCATCTCCACGAAGCCGAACCAGCCCAGCCGCCGGTACATGACGGCCCAGGGCCAGATGAACACGAGCTCGATATCGAACAGGATGAAGTAGATGGCGATGCTCGAGAACTTGATCGAGAAGCGACCCTCCGGCAGCTGCACCGGGTCCTTGCCGCACTCGAAGGGCTCCATCTTCACGCGCGAGGTCCGCCGCGGCGCGATCAGCGCCGGGATGCCGAGCAGCGCGCCCGCCACGACGGCGGCGACCGCGAACACCATCAGGATCGGGACGTAGTCCATCAATCCGCTCGGCTCGCCTTCGGCTGCACCTCGCCAGGCAGCTCCTTATCCGCTCGGCTCGCCTTCGGCTGCACCTCGCCAGGCGGCGGATGCGCGAGGTCGGTCTGCTTCTTGGCGTGGTAGGAGGAGCGGACGAGGGGGCCCGACTCGACGTGGGCGAAGCCCATCTCGTGGCCGCGCTCGGCCAGCTCCGCGAACTCGTCCGGGTGGTAGAAGCGCGCCACCGGCAGGTGCTGGGCCGACGGCCGCAGGTACTGGCCGAGGGTGAGGATGTTGACGTCGGCGGCTCTCAGATCGGCCATGGTGGCCAGCAGCTCGTCGCGCTCCTCGCCCAGCCCCAGGATGATGCCCGACTTGGTGATCAGCCGCGGCGCCACCCGGCGGGCGTGCCGGAACAGGTCGAGGGTCCGCTCGTAGCGGCCGCCGTGGCGGGCCACCTTGTAGAGGCGCGGCACCGTCTCGGTGTTGTGGTTCAGCACGTCGGGCCCGGCCGCGATCACCGTCTCGAGCGCGTCCGTCCGTCCCTGGAAGTCGGGGATCAGGAGCTCCACCCGGCACCCGGGCGCGTGCTGGCGGATGGCCCGCGTGGTGGCCGCGAAGTGCGCGGCGCCGCCGTCGGCCAGATCGTCACGGTTCACCGAGGTGATCACGACGTGCTCGAGCCCCAGCTCGCCCACCGCCCGCCCCACCCGCTCCGGCTCCTCCCGGTCCTCCCAGGTCGGCCGGCCGTGCGCCACCGCGCAGTAGCCACAGTTCCGGGTGCACACGTCGCCCAGGATCATGAAGGTGGCGGTCAGGTCCTCCCAGCACTCGCCGATGTTCGGGCAGTGCGCCTCCTCGCACACCGAATGGAGGTTCCATTCGCGCATCAGCCCCTTCAGGCGGATGTACTTGGGCCCCCCCGGCGCGCGCACCTTGAGCCAGGACGGCTTGGGTGGCTGCGCCACGCGCGTGGCGTCAAGAAGTGGCAGGGAAACTCCCATCACTATTGTCCTTTGTCCCCCGGGCGGCGTCATTATGGCACATCTTTCACAAGCCGCCAATCCGGTCGGCCGCCCCTCCTCTGATCGATCGCGGCGCCCTCAGCGGTCGTTCGAGATCGCGGCGTGAACGGCATTGCTGATGACGTCCAGACGGGCGCTGTGCCAGGGGTCCGGGACGCGGCTGTTCGTCAGGTACGCGAACGACACGCCCGAGTCCGGGTCGGCCCAGCAGTAGGAGGAGCCGACACCGCCGTGACCGAACGTCCGCGGCGACGCGATGCTGCCCAGGCCCCGGATGGTCTCGGTCGTCCCGCGCACGTGCGGACCGAGGGCGCGGTGCATGGGCATCCCCATGTAGCCATCGACCCGGCTCCCGGTGACGCTGCGCGTGACGTACTGGATCATCCGCGGCGAGAAGAGCCGCCGGCCGTTCAGGGTGCCCCCCGCGGCCAGCATCTGGTAGAAGGCGGCCATGGCCCGGGCGGAGGCGTAGCCGCCTCCGCCTGGCGTGCCGGCGCGGCGGAACGCGGGGTTGTTCTCGTCCGCCCGCTTGACCTGGCCGGCGCCGGAGGCGGCCGGCTCGTGCATGTCGACCGCGCGCTCGTGCCGACCGTCCGGCAAGCCGACGAACAGCTCGTCGCCCAGGCCGAGCGGCTCGATCACCTGCTCGCGAATGAACGCCCGGTAGTCGGTCTTGGTGACGGCCTCGATCAGCACCGCGGCCACCCAGTGGGCGGCGCGGCCGTGATAGTAGACCTGGGAGCCCGGCGTCCACTCGAGGGTGAAGCCGGACACCGCGCGGCGGAGCACCTCGTGGTCCTCCCACGCCGCCTTCGGCACGTCCGCGTTGGGGAAGCCGCCCTGGTGGCTCAGCAGCTGGACGATCGTGATGTCGCCCTTGCCGTTGGCCTCGAAGCCCGGCACGTGCTCGGCCACCCGGTCGGTGAAGCGCAGGGCCCCCTGCTCGGCCAGGATCCAGACCGCGGCCGCGGTGATCACCTTGGTGTTGGAGTAGAGCAGCCAGAGCGAGTTCTCGCGGGCGGGCACCCGCGCCGGATCGAGGCGCGCGTCGCCGAAGGTGCGGAACAGGGCGAGCTTGCCGTCGCGCGCCACCGCGATCTGGGCGCCCGGATAGCGCCCCTCGGCGAGGTGCCGGGTGATCAATTCTTGTAGACGGTCGAGCGAGGGGACGTCGAGGCCGAGCGAGGACGGGGTGGCGATCGACAGGGGGAAGGACATGGCGGCCTCCTTACGAGCTCTGCTGCCTCAGGGAGTGGATCAGGTCCAGCACGCGCAGCACTTCGCGCCCATCGCGCACCATCTGTCGGTCACCCGCCTGGCCCCAGCGCAGGATCCCGTCGCGGTCCACCACGAACGTCGAGCGGTAGGCCACGTTGCGGTCCACGTCGTGGACGCCGTAGGCCGCGATGACCGCGCGATGCACGTCGCTCAGCAGGGGGAACGGGAGCGGGTGCGCCTTCTGGAACGCGGTGTGGCAGAACGGGCTGTCGCCGCTGATCCCGAGGATCACCGCCCCGCGCTCCTCGAACTCCGCCGCAGCCTGGCCCAGGCCCGTGAGCTCCGGCGTTCAGATGCCGCCGAAATCGTAACAGTAGAAGCCGAGCACCACGTCGCGCCCGCGGAACTCGCGGAGCGACATAGGACGCCCCTCGGTGCTCGGCAGCTCGAACTCGGGCGCGGGTTGCCCCCACTTGACCGTCGTCACGACGCGCATTCTGGGGACTTTCCGCGAGGGAGTCAACCACCCCGGCGGCGCAGGCCGAGGCGTCGCCTTGCGACGCTCACATCCATCCCCTATGCTGCGTTGGCGATATGGACAGGGGAGCGGGAGGTGGCACCGAGGCTGACCACCGGATGAGCAGATCGCGCGACCGGTGGCGTGCCCTGCCCAACGTCCTCTTCTTGCTGCCCGTGCTCCTCGCCTTCGCGGGCTGCATGATCGGACCGAACTATCAGCGACCCAAGGTCTCCGTCTCCCAGAGCTTCGGGGAAGCCGGCGACCCGCGCCTCAGCGCCGAGCAGACCAACTACCGGGACTGGTGGAAGGCCTTCAACGATCCGGTCCTCGACCGGCTCATCGCGCGGGCCTACCAGGACAGCCTCACGCTGCAGCAGGCGGGGGTGAGGGTCCTGGAGGCCCGCGCCCAGCTGGGCATCACGGTCGGCGAGATCTTTCCGCAGACCCAGCAGGCCATCGGATCCGTCCAGTACAACCGCACGAGCGACCGGGCCCCCACCGCCGCCTTCTTCAACAACGGCGGCGGCAGCGTCGCGTACTGGCAGTCGACGATCGGAGCCCAGGCCAGCTGGGAGCTCGACTTCTGGGGACGGATCCGGCGCAACATCCAGTCCGCCGATGCGAGCTTGCTCGCCACGCTCGCGGACTACGACAGCACGCTCGTCACCCTGACCGCGGACGTGGCCAACACCTACATCGCGCTGCGGACGGCGGAGGAGCGCATCCGCATCGCGCTCGAGAACATCGACATCCAGGAGCAGACCCTCAAGATCGTCGAGGCCCGGTTCACGTACGGCACCGTGACCCAGCTCGACGTCGAGCAGGCCCGGACCGTGCTCTTCAACACCCGCGCGACGCTTCCCGTCTTCGAGACGCAGCGGCGCCAGGCGCGCGACGCCCTGAGCGTGCTCCTCGGCATGGCCCCGAACGACCTCGGCGACCTGCTCGCCGGTCCCTCCGCGATCCCGGCCTCGCCGCCCCTGGTCATCGTGGGCATCCCGGCCGACCTGCTGCGCCGCCGACCGGACATCCGGAGCGCCGAGCTGCAGGCGGTCGCGCAGTCCGCCCAGATCGGCGTGGCCAAGGGCGAGCTCCTCCCCGCCTTCTCCCTGATCGGCAACCTGGTGTTCCTCTCGACCGATCTGGGGACGTTCCGGCTCAGCGACATGTTCCGCTGGGGCAGCCGGCAGGTCCAGATCGGTCCCTCCGTGCAGTGGAACATCCTCAACTACGGGCAGATCACGAACAACGTCCGCGTGCAGGATGCGCGCTTCCAGCAGCGGCTCCTGGCCTACCGGCAGACGGTGCTGGCGGCTCAGCAGGACGTGGAGGACAACCTGGCCTCCTTCCTCCGCAACCAGGACCGGGCCGATCTCCTCGCCAAGAGCGTCAAGTCCAGCCGGTCCGCCGTGGACCTGGCCGTCCTGCAGTACCGGGAGGGCGTGACCGACTTCACCACCGTCCTGACCGTGCAGCAGACGCTCCTGACCCAGCAGGACACCCTGGCCAGCACGCTCGGCACCATCTCGACGAGCCTCGTGGGGGTGTACCGGGCGCTGGGCGGCGGCTGGGAGGTCCGGGAGGGCGAGGATATCGTGCCGGCCGAGATCAAGGCGGAGATGCGAGAGCGCACCAACTGGGGCCGGTTGCTGACCCCGACGACCTACAACCTGCCGGCTTCCCGTGAGCCGCAGTCGCGGCCGCGGCTTCCCGATTGGTGACGACCGTGAAACGTCCGCTGACCCTGCTCGTGCTGTCCGGGCTCCTGGCCCTGCAGGCCGGCTGCAAGGAGCAGCCGAAGCCGCAACCGCCCCCGCCGCCGAAGGTGACGGTCGCCCAGCCGGTGCAGCAGACGGTGACCGACAGCCTGGACCTCACCGGGAACACCCAGGCCATCTACACGGTCCAGCTGGTCGCGCGGGTGGTGGGGTATCTCGAGAAGGTCCTCTTCCAGGACGGGCAGCGGGTCAAGAAGGGCCAGCCGCTCTTCGTCATCCAGCAGAACACGTACCAGGACAACCTCCGACAGGCCGAGGCCGCGATTTTACAGTACCGGGCCCAGCTGCAGTGGACCGAATCCCAGCTCGATCGCTACTCCAATCTGATCCAGCACAACGCGGCCGCCAGGTCCGACGTCGAGAACTGGAAGTTCCAGCGCGACACCGCGGTGGCCAATCTCCGAGCCGCCGAGGCCCAGCGGGACCTGGCCAAGCTCAACCTCGACTACACGCTGGTCACCGCGCCGTTCGACGGCCGGATGGATCGACGGCTGGTGGATCCCGGCAATCTCGTCGGATCGGGCGGCAGCACCGTCCTCGCCCAGATCAACCAGATCGACCCGCTCTACGTCTACTTCAACATCAGCGATCTGGACCTGGCGCGGCTGCTCAAGGTCACGCGCGGGATCCCCGGCTCCACGGACGGGCGGAAGTGGCCGGTCCACGCCGGGCTGCCCAGCGAGGACGGCTATCCGCACCAGGGCTACCTCGACTTCGCCGCCATCAACCTCACGACCACCACCGGCACCCTGCTGATGCGGGGCGTCCTGCCCAACACGGACGGGAAAATCCTGCCCGGCCTCTACACCCGGGTGCGGGTGCCGCTCGAGCAGCGCTCCGCGATGCTGGTCCCCGAGGTCGCGGTCGGGCACGACCAGCAGGGCGACTATCTGCTGGTGGTGAACGACAAGAACGTGGTGGAGCGCCGCGGCGTCACGACCGGCCCATCGGTGGAGAGCCGGCGGGTCATCGCCACCGGTCTCTCCGGCGGGGAGTGGGTCATCGTGAACGGCCTGCTCAAGGCCGCCCCGGGCCGACAGGTCACGCCCGAGCGCGAAGGCGATCGCGCGGCGGCGCCGACACCGGCTCAGCCCGGTCCGGCCCCGAAGAAGACCGAGCCGTGATCTCCAAGTTCTTCATCGAGCGGCCGATCTTCGCCAACGTCATCGCCCTCGTCACCGTCCTGGTCGGCGCGGTGTTCCTCTACGCGCTGCCGGTCGCCCAGTACCCCGAGATCGTGCCGCCGACCATCCAGGTGAGCACGCGGTATCCGGGCGCGAGCGCGGAGGTGGTCGCGGCCACCATCGGGGTGCCGCTGGAGCAGGCGATCAACGGCGTCGAGAACTCCATCTACATGTCGTCGACCAGCTCCAGCGACGGCTCGTACCTCCTGACCATCACCTTCGACGTGGGCACCGACCTCGACACCTCCCTGGCCCTGGTGCAGAACCTCGCCAACAGCGCCCTGGCCCAGCTCCCGGGCGGGGTCACCGCGCAGGGGATCACGGTCCGGAAGGTCTCTCCCAACATCCTGCTCGTGGCGAGCCTCTATTCCGACGACGATCGCTACGACGAGACCTTCTTCTCCAACTACGCGATCATCAACGTGCAGAATCCCCTGGCCCGGATTCCGGGCGTCGGCCAGGTGCGGATATTCGGGGCCGGCCCCTACAGCATGCGGGTCTGGCTCGACCCGAAGCGCCTGCAGACCTTCGGGCTCACGACCCAGGACGTCCTGACCGCCATCCGGGGCCAGAACGTCGAGGTGGTCGCCGGGCAGCTCGGCGCGCCGCCGGTCCCGGAGGACCAGCCCTTCCAGTTCACGATCAACGCCCTCGGCCGGCTCTCCGACGCGAGCCAGTTCGAGGGGATCACGATCAAGTCGGCCAGCGGCACCGCGCCGCAGCTCGTGCGCCTGCGCGACGTCGGGCGGGTGGAGCTGAGCCAGCAGAGCTACAGCAACTTCTCGCGCTTCACCGGTCACAAGGCGGCGCAGATCGTGGTGTTCGCCCTGCCGGGCGCCAACGCCATCCAGGTCGCCAATCGCGTCTACACGGCCATGGCCGAGATGAGCAAGCAGTTTCCCGAGGGCATGAAGTACGCGATCCGCTACGACACCACCCTGTTCGTCCGCGAAGCCATCTCCGCCGTCTACCACACCCTGTTCATCGCGGGCGTGCTGGTGCTCGTCGTCATCCTCCTGTTCCTGCAGAACTTCCGGGGCATGCTGGTCCCGGCCACCACCGTGCCGGTCACCCTCATGGGGGCCTTCATCGCCATGGCCGGCCTCGGCTTCACCGTGAACCTGATGACCCTCTTCGCCCTGATCCTGGCCATCGGCATCGTGGTGGACGACGCCATCATCATCGTGGAGAACAGCTCGTACTACATCGAGCAGGGGCTACCGCCCAAGGAAGCCACCATCAAGGCCATGGAAGAGCTCACCGGCCCGGTGATGGGGATCACCCTCGCCCTCGTCGCGGTCTTCCTGCCCGCCGCCTTCCTGCCCGGGATCACCGGACAGATCTTCCGCCAGTTCGCGCTCGTCATCGCCGCGACCGCGGTCATCAGCGCGATCAACGCGCTGACCCTCAAGCCGGTCCAGTGCGCGCTGTGGCTCCGGCCCCGCGGCACCAAGCGGCCGAACTGGTTCTACCGCGGATTCAACCGGGCCTTCGACGCGGTGACCAAGGTCTACGTGGGCGCGGTCGCCCGGATGGTGAAGCACACCGTGGTCATGATCGTGCTCTTCGCCCTCATCGTCGCGGCGACCGCCTGGGGCTTCATCCGCCAGCCCACCGGGTTCCTCCCCACCGAGGATCAGGGCTACGCGGTCCTGGTGTCGATCCTGCCCGAGGGCGCCTCCCAGCCCCGATCGCGCACGGTTGCGGACAAGATCTCCGCGCTCCTCGGGAAGACGGACGGCCTGGCGGGATGGGTCACCATCGGCGGATTCTCGGTCCTCGATTTCGCCAACGTCCCGAACGTCTCCACCACCTTCATCGTGTACAAGAACTGGAGCGAGCGCGGCAAGAAGCTGACCCAGGACCGGATCGTCTCGGACCTCAACCGTGATCTGGCCGGCATCCAGGAAGCCCTGGCCTTCGTGGTGATCCCGCCGCCTATCCGCGGTCTCGGCCAGACCGGCGGCTTCCAGATGATGGTGGAGGACCGCCGGAGCCTCGGCCTCGCCGAGCTCTCGCGCAACACCGCCGAGCTCGTCCAGAAGGGAAATGCCAGCCCGGACCTGCGCGGCCTCGCCGCGACCTTCAGCACCCGCAGCCCTCAGGTGTACCTGAACATCGACCGGACCAAGGCGGAGTCCCTCCAGGTGCTCCCGTCGAGCATCTTCGACACGCTGCAGGCCTACCTGGGCTCCTCGTTCGTCAACCTCTTCAACAAGTTCAACCAGGTGTTCCAGGTCTACATCCAGGCCGACAACGCCTATCGCCTCCAGGCCGAGGATCTCCGGAATCTCTACGTCCGCAACCAGAACGGACAGATGGTCCCCCTGAACGCGCTGATCGAGATCCGTCGGACCCAGGGCACCGAGCTGCTCACCCGCTACAACCTCTACCCGGCCGCGTCCATCTTCGGAGCCGCCGCGCCCGGGTACAGCTCCGGACAGGCTCTCGCCACCATGGAGCGTATCGCCGCGGAGACGCTGCCGGAGGGAATGGCGTACGACTGGACCTCGACGAGCTACCAGGAGAAGCGAGTCGGCTACCAGGCGTATCTCATCTACGCGCTCTCGATCGCGCTGGTCTACATGGTGCTGGCCGCGCTCTACGAGAGCTGGACGTCTCCCGCCGCGGTCGTCCTCGTCGTGCCCATCGCTCTGGTGGGCGTTCTCCTCGCCCAGCTCACCCGCGGCTACGACAACAATCTCTACACCCAGGTCGGCCTGGTCCTGATGATCGCGCTCGCGAGCAAGAACGCCATCCTGATCGTCGAGTTCGCCCGCGATCTCCATCAGCGCGACGGGCTGTCCCTCACCGAGGCCGCCGTCGAGGCGACCCGGCGCCGGTTCCGGCCCATCGTGATGACCTCGTTCGCGTTCATACTCGGCGTGGTGCCCTTGATGGTCGCCACCGGAGCGGGCGCGGCGAGCCAGCAGGCCATCGGCACCGTGGTGTTCGGCGGGATGATGGCCTCGACGCTGCTGGCCATTCCGTTCGTGCCGGTGTTCTACGTGGCCCTGGAGGGCATCACCGAGCGAATGCGGAAGGGTCGCCGACCGGAGCGCGCCTCACGCGGGGAATCGCACCCGCCGTCCGCACCGCCGTCGCGGCCGGAACCCGCCTCCGAGTAGCCGATCGGCAGGCCCGGCCGATTCGCTCGCCGGGTCGAGCACTTGCTTCGCTCCTGACGGGTGTCACCACCGCATACATGCTCCGTCCCGCGGCGGCGGTCACGCCCACGGCGGCCAGCTTCGCTGAGCCCACTGTCCGCCCGGCGCTCGCGCCGACGGCGGCTCGCATCGTCCCCGCGGTGAACCGATCCGTCGCGAGCACCCCTCGCGTGGTCCCGGTGGCGGCTTCCACGTCTTCCCAGTGCGCGGGCAGTGATCGCGCCTGGCGCATCGCCAAGCCCGGTGCCATCGGCGGACTCGTCGGTGCCGGTCTCGGCGCCGCAGGTGGGGCCATCGCCAACGGCGGAAACGGCGTGGGCAAGGGCGCGCTGATCGGCGGCCTCATCGGCGCCGCCACCGGCGCCGGCTACGACTGCGGAACGATCCTCGGCAATCGCGGGCTCACCGACGGGGTCGTCTCGGACCGCGCGCCGGTCACCGAGACCGCCCTTCGGCCCCGCGCGGCCAACGACGACATCACGGTGTATCCCACTCGCTGAAGCGCACGCGTGGACCAGGGTCCGCGGGCGCCGGGGCGACTCGGCGCCCGCGGCGCTTCTCAGATGGGATGGGATGCGGTCGCTCACCGACGGCTCGGCGGGAGCGGTGCTCTCGAGGGAGATCAGATCGATGGTGCCGAAGGGGGGACTCGAACCCCCACGGGTTGCCCCACACGCCCCTCAAACGTGCGCGTCTGCCAATTCCGCCACTTCGGCGCCGGCGAGGGCACAGTATGCCGTGCCCCCGCGAGCCTTGTCAATCTGACCCCACGCTAGCGGCCGAGGCGGACGATGCGGCCGAGGCGGGACTGGCGCAGGCGTGGGTCGAGCGCGTCGCGAATCCCCTCCCCCATCAGGTTGTAGGAGAGCACGGTGATCAGGATCGCGAGCCCCGGGTAGAGGGTGAGCCACCACGCGATCTCGATGTAGTCGCGCCCGTCGTTCAGGATGTTGCCCCAGGTGGCGTACGGGGGCTGCACCCCGAGGCCCAGGAACGAGAGACCCGCCTCGGTGAGGATCGCGGCGGGAATGCCGAGGGTCATGGCCACCAGGATCGGGGCGATCGCGTTGGGCAGGATGTGGCGGAAGATGATGCGCGGGGCCCCCGCGCCCACCGACTCCGACCAGATCACGAACTCGCGCTCGCGCAGGGTCAGAAACTCGGCGCGCACCAGACGCGCCACCCCCATCCACCCGGTGAGACCGATCACGGTCATGATGGTCCAGATGGACGGCTTGAGGAACGCGAGCACCGCGAGCAGCAGGAAGAAGCGGGGGAAGACCAGCATGAGGTCCACCATCCGCATCACCACGTTGTCGACCATTCCCCCGTAGTAGCCCGCCGCCGCGCCCATCAGCATGCCGATGGCGGCCGCGATGCCCACCGAGACGAAGCCCACCGACAGCGAGATGCGCGAGCCGTAGAGCACGCGGGAGAGCACGTCGCGCCCGAGCGGATCGGTCCCGAACCAGTGGCTGCTCGAGGGCGGGGTGAGGATCTTCTTGGTGTCGGGCCGGTTCGGGTCCCAGGGAGCCAGCAGCGGCGCGGTCACCGCGAGGAACACCAGCACCGCCACCACCGCCCCCCCGCACATCGCGAGCTGGTTGCGGGAGAAGGTGCGCCAGAACTGGCGGATCTCCCCGCGCCGCGCAGAGCCCGCAACCGCCGCCACTCAGGCCCTCCCGCGGCGGCCGCCGAAGCGGATGCGCGGATCGACCAGCGCGTAGGTGATGTCCGCGACCAGGTTGGCGACCAGGGTCAGGCTCGCCACGATCACCAGGTTGCCCATCACCACCGGGTAGTCGCGCGAGAACACCGACTGCACCATGAGCTGGCCCATGCCCGGGATCGCGAAGATCGACTCGATGATCACGCTGCCCCCGATGAGGCCGGGCAGGGCCAGGGCCAGGATCGTCACCACCGGCAGGAGCGCGTTGCGGAGGGCGTGCTTGCTGATCACGGCCCGCTCGGAGAGACCCTTCGCGCGCGCGGTCTGCACGTAGTCCTGGCGCACCACCTCGAGCATGCTCTGGCGCATGTAGCGCGAGAACCCCGCGAGGCCCCCGAAGGTGGCGACCACGATCGGCAGCACCAGGTGGGCGAAGAAGTCCCACTGCTGCCGCCAGAACGAGAGGTACTCCCAGTTGAGCGAGCGCAGACCCGAGATCGGCAGCCAGCCGAGCTGCACCCCGAAGAGGATCATCAGCAGCAGGGCGAGCCAGAAGTCGGGGGTGGCGAAGCCCACGAACACGAAGATGGTGGTGATCTTGTCGTAGAGGGAGTACTGCCGGGTCGCCGAGAGGACTCCGATCGGCACCGCGAGCCCCACGATGATGGCGAGCTCGATCAGGTTCAGGAACAGGGTCACCGGCAGGCGCTCCGCGATCTTGGCCGAGACCGGCCGGCCGTCGGGCAGGAACGAGCGGCCGAAGTCGAGCCGCACCGCGCGCTTGAGCCACTGCCAGTACTGCACGTGGATCGGCTTGTCGAGGCCGAACTCCTTGATGAGGCGCTCCTTGACCTCGGGGGAGGCGTTGGGATCCTCCGGGGTCAGGAAGTCGAGGGGCCCCCCCGGGGCCAGCCCGATCACCACGTAGGAGACGAAGGTGATGCCGATCAGGAGCGGGATCGAGAGGAGGAGCCGCCGCAGGGCGAAGAGCGCCATCTAGCCGGAGGTGTAGCGCTGCTGGGCCTTCGGCACGTACCACTCGTTGAAGTTGTAGAGGATGCCGGAGGGCGAGGGGCTCACCCCGTGGATGCGGGCGGCCACCACCGGCAGCGCGTCGCGATTGTAGAGGAAGATCATCGGGAGGTCCTCGGCGAGGATCTCCTGGATGCGGTGATAGTAGCGGACCCGCTCGCTCTGCACGCACGAGCTGCGGCCCGCCTCCAGCAGCGCGTCGACCTCCGGGTTCGCGTACCCGGTGCGGTTCATCTGATCGGGACCGCGCTGCGACGAGTGCCACACCACGAACTGGTCGGGATCGGTGCCGGTGCCGAGCCCCAGCACCACCAGCTCGAATCGTCGCGGCTTCACGAACTCCTTGATGAACGCGGCCCACTCGATCAGCTGGATGTCGACCTTGATGCCGATCTCCTTCAGCCGCTGTTGCACGATCTCCGCGATCTTCTTCCGCTCGTCGTTGCCCTGGTTGGTGCGGATGGTGACCGTGAACGGCTTGCCGTCCTTGTCCTCCAGCACCCCGTCGCCGTCGCGGTCCTTCCAGCCCGCCTCGGCCAGCAGCTCGCGCGCCTTGGTGGGATCGAAGTCGAAGCGCGCGACCTTGTCGGTGTAGGCCCACGTGCCGGGACGGATCGGTCCGGTGGCCTCGCGGGCGAGCCCGAGGCGCACCCCGTCGATCAGCTCCTGCTTGTTGATGGCGTAAGCGAAGGCCTGGCGTACCCGACGGTCCGCGAAGCGGGGATCCTTCAGGTTGAAGCCGATGAAGGTGTAGTCGCTCGCCGGGTAGCGGAACTTGTGGTAGGCCTTGCGGAACGCGGGGTACTCGGTCTGGCGCGCGTACTGGATGCCGGTGAGGGTGCTGACGTAGTCCACGCCCTTGGCCTTCAGCTCCAGGAAGATGGTGGCCTGGCTCGGGATCACCCGGTAGACGACGCGGCTCAGGTACGGACGGCCCTCGTAGTAGTCGGGGTTCGCCACCAGCACCACCTTTTCCCCCGGCTTCCACTCCTGGAACCGATAGGGGCCGGTGCCGACCGGCTGGCTGTTCTGGGGCGACTCGCGCATGGTGCCCGCGTCCACGAACGACTGGAGCAGGTGCTTGGGCAGGATGTAGGTGCCCCACGTCTCCACCGCCCGCGCGTACGGCTTGTCGTAGTGCACGTGCACCGTGTAGGGATCGGGCGCGTCCACGCTCTTCACGAGCAGGAAGCCCTCCTTGAACGGAGCGGGCGTCTTGGGGTTCACCATCGCCTGGTAGGTGAACACCACGTCGTCCGCGTTGAACGGATAGCCGTCGTGCCACTTGATGTCCCGGCGCAGCCTGAACGTGAGGTCGAGGCAATCCTTGCTGTAGGTCCAGGACTCCGCCATCGCCGGGACCATGTTGAGGTCCTTGTCGAGCTTCACCAGCCCGTCGTAGATCATCCCCCCCACCTCGTGGGAGGACTGGTCGGAGGTGAGGCTCGGGATCAGCCCCCCGATGTCGCCGATGGAGGCCTGGATGAAGGTGTCGCCGTAGGCGGGCGGGCCCGCGCTCGCCTCGTCGGCGCCGCCCTCGATCTGGCCGTTGCAGGCCGCCAGCAGCCCCAGCCCGGCGATCCAGGTCAGGACAGCACGAGCGCGCACCCGACGGCCCGGCATGGCGGGCCCGACTACTTCTGGGGCGCGGGGGTCACGGGGGCCGGCGGAGCGGCCGGCGTGGCGGGCGCGGGAGCGGCGGGGCCGCTGGACGGCATGATGCTCAAGCTCCGCTTGTGGGCCATCATCGACAGCGCGAACGAGGTCAGCATGAACACGATCGCCACCACCGAGGTGGCCTTGCCCAGCACCGTCGGCGTACCCATGGACCCGAACACCGCCTGGCTGCCGCTGCCGCCGAAGGCGGAGCCGATGTCCGCTCCCTTGCCCGCCTGCAGGAGGACCAGGCCGACGATGGTCAAGCACACGAGGACGTGGAGAACCACCACGAGGATGAACATGACGCGCTCTACTCCTTCGAAGCGCCGCTGCGCGCGGCGGACTTCTTGGCGATGGTGATGAAGCCGGGCGCCTGGAGGCTCGCTCCGCCGACCAGCACCCCGTCGATGTCCGGCTCCTGGGTCAGCGCCTGGGCGTTGTCGGGCTTGACGCTCCCCCCGTACAGGATGCGCATCGACTGGGCCAGCTCCTTGGAGGCGACCTCGGACACGAGGCCGCGGAGGTAGCCGTGCACCTCCGCGGCCTGGGCCGCGGTCGCGATGTTGCCGGTGCCGATGGCCCATACCGGCTCGTAGGCGAGGACGCAGCGCGCGAGGTCCTCCGGCGAGAGCCCGGCCCAGCCGGCCCGGAGCTGCCCCTCCACCACCGTGAAGGTCAGGCCCTGGCGCCGCTCCTCGTCGGTCTCGCCCACGCAGAGGATCGGGCGCATGCCGTGCCGCAGGGCCGCGCCGACCTTGCGGTTGATCTCCTCGTCGGTCTCCCGGAACACGTGCCGGCGCTCCGAGTGGCCCACCAGGACCCAGCGGCAGCCGAGCTCGGCCAGCATCGCGGGCGAGACCTCGCCGGTGAAGGCCCCCTGCGGCTCCCAGTGGCAGTTCTGGGCGCCCAGCGCGACCGCGGCGCCCTTCAGCACCTCGGCCACCACCGGCAGCGCGGTGAAGGGCGGGCACACCACCACCTCGACCCCGCGCGGGCGCTTGAGCCCGTCCCGGACGGCCTGGGCCAGCTCGCGCGCCACCTCCTGCGTGCCGTGCATCTTCCAGTTGCCGACCACCAGCGGGATGCGCATCACGCCGCGTCGTCGAGCGCCGCGACACCGGGCAGCTCGCGCCCTTCGAGGAACTCGAGGAAGGCCCCGCCCGCGGTCGACACGTAGCCGATCCGGTCCATCACGCCGGCCTGCTGGACCGCGGCGATGGTGTCACCGCCGCCGATCACCGAGAAGGCGCCCGACTCCGCCACCGCGCGCGCCACCCCGAGGGTGCCGGCCGCGAACGCGGGCTTCTCGAAGACGCCCATGGGGCCGTTCCAGATCACGGTCCGCGCCCCGCGCAGCGCGGTCGCGAACTGGGTGACCGTCGCGGGCCCGATGTCGAGACCCATCAGGTCATCGGGGATCTCGCGGATGCCCACCGTGCGGAGGCCGGTGGTGGCGTCGAGTCCCGGCGCGGCCACCACGTCGACCGGCAGCCGCAGCGGGATGCCGGCCGCGCGCGTCCGCTCCACGATCGCCCGCGCCGCGTCCAGCCGGTCGGGCTCCAGGAGCGAGCGCCCGACCCCGTGGCCGAGTGACTTGAGGAACGTGAACGCCATGCCGCCGCCGATCACGAGGCCGTCCACCCGCCCCAGCAGGTGCTCGACCAGGGCCAGCTTGTCGGAGACCTTGGCGCCCCCGAGCACCGCCCACAGGGGGCGCTCCGGCCGCTCGAAGATCCGGGACAGGGCGTCGAGCTCCCGCGCCATGAGCAGGCCGGCGGCGGCGGGACGGAGGAAGCGGGTGATGGCCGCGATCGAGGCGTGGGCCCGGTGGGCCGCCGCGAAGGCGTCGTCCACGTAGACCTCGGCGAGACCCGCCAGCGAGCGGGCGAAGCCCTCGTCGTTGGCCTCCTCCTCGGAGTGGTAGCGGAGGTTCTCCAGCAGGACCACCTCCCCCGGCTTGAGATCCCGCACGCGCTCCTCCACCTCCGGCCCCACGCAGTCGGACAGGAGCGGCACCGGCCGGCCCAGGAGCGCCTGCAGCCGCTCCGCCACCGGCCGCAGCGAGTACTTCGGATCGGCCTTGCCCTTGGGCCGGCCCAGGTGGGAGGCCAGCACGACGGACGCCCCGCGGTCGAGGCAAGACGAGAGCGTGGGCAGCACCGCGGTGATCCGGGTGTCGTCGGTGACCCGCGCGCCGTCCAGCGGCACGTTGAAGTCCGCCCGCAGGAAGACGCGCTTCCCGGCCAGATCCACCTGATCGACGACGAGCTTGGCCACGCGTCGGCCTGGAGCGGCCGCGACTATAGCGACCGCGCCATGTAGCGGATCAGGTCACGCACCCGGCAGGAGTACCCCCACTCGTTGTCGTACCAGGCCAGCACCTTGACCAGGTTGCCGTCCACGAGCGCGGTGGAGGGCAGGTCCACGATCGAAGAATGCGAGTCGCCGTTGAAGTCCACCGAGACCAGCTCCTCGTCGGTGGCGTCGAGAATGCCCTTGAAGGGCCCCGCCGCGGCGGCCCGGAAGGCGTCGTTCACCGCGGCCACGCTGGCCGACTTCCCGAGCTCCACCGTGAGGTCCACCACCGAGACGTTGGCGGTGGGCACCCGGATCGCGATGCCGTCGAGCTTGCCCTTCAGCTCGGGCAGCACGAGGCCGACCGCGGTGGCCGCGCCGGTCGTGGTGGGGATCATGCTGACCGCCCCCGCGCGCGCCCGCCGCAGGTCCTTGTGGGGGAAGTCGTGGATCGGCTGATCGTTGGTGTAGGAGTGCACGGTCGAGGCGAAGCCTCGCTTGATGCCGAAGCTGTCGAGCAGCACCTTGGCCACCGTGGCCAGGCAGTTGGTGGTGCAGGACGCGTTCGACACCAGCTCGTGCTTGACCGGATCGTACTTCTGCTCGTTCACGCCCAGCACCACCGTGATGTCGGGATCCTTGGCCGGGGCGGTGATCACCACCTTCTTGGCTCCCGCCTGCAGGTGCTTGGACGACGTGGCGCGATCCCGGAAGATGCCGGTCGACTCCACCACGATCCCGACGCCCATTTCGCCCCAGGGCAAGGTGGCCGGGTCCTTCGCCGAGCACACGCGCACCTCGCGGCCGTTGACGAAGATCGCCTCGCCCTTGGCCTTCACCTCCGCGTCGAGCGTGCCGTGGACGGAGTCGTGCTTCAGCAGGTGAGCCAGGGTCTTGGCGTCGGCCAGATCGTTGACCGCCACCACCTCGACGTCGGGGGCCTCGAGCGCCGCCCGGAAGAAGACTCTGCCGATACGTCCGAAGCCGTTGACACCGACGCGCACTGCCATGGGCGCTCCCTTCCGGTTGCCTGGCCTGTTGGCCTGGCCTGTTTGTCTCGGTTTGTCCAATACTTCCGGTCCACGAAGACTTCCGATTATAGCGAGGGCGCCCGGGCGGGCGCAAGGCCGGCTCTAGACGACGCGCGCGACCGCCACCACCCCGATGCGGCAGGGCCCGCCGGCCTCGAGGGCGCGGGCGCAGGCGGAGACGGTGGCCCCGGTGGTCAGGATGTCGTCCACCAGGATCACGTGGCGCCCCGCCACCAGCTCCGGCCGCCGCAGGCGGAAGGCCCCCTGCACGTTCGCGAGCCGGGCCGCGCTGTCGAGCGCGGTCTGGGACTCGGTCGCCACCACGCGCGCCAGGACCTCGGGGCGCACCGGGCAGCCCCACTCCTGGCCGAGGCGGCGGGCGATCAGCTCCGCCTGGTTGAAGCCGCGCTCCCGCTCGCGCCGGGGGTGCAGCGGCACCGGCAGGACCACATCCGGCGGGCCCGCGGGCCACCGTCCGGCGAGGACGCTCACCACGACGTCGGCCAGCGGTGCGGCCAGCGCCCGGTGACCGCCGAACTTGAGGGCGTGAAGGGCCTCGCGGGCGGTATCCTCGTAGCGCAGCGCCGCCCGGGCGTAGGCGAAGGCGGGCGGCCGGCGCCGACAGGGACCGCAGAGCGGGCCGGCCTCGGTGCCGTCTCGCGGCACGCCGGCCGGCGGGAACGCGGCCATCGGCTGGCCGCAACGACGGCACCACGGCGGAGCGATGCGCGGGAGCGCGGCCCAGCAGGCGCCGCAGAGCGGATAGCGGCGGTCCTCCTGGAGGGCGGCCCGGCAGACCGGGCAGAACGGCGGGAAGACGAGATCCAGCAGGGCGCCCGTCCATCTCCGCCAGGCGGGCGCGTCCGGACGCGCCGGCTCTAGGGCCGGGAGGTGTTCCAGCGCCGACACGACGGGCAGCGATCGACCCAGCGCGGGTGCAGCGCGCCGCACGCCGCGCAATGATGCGGCCACTGGACGCTCTCGCTCAGGCGGAGCGCCCGCCGGTACTCCTCCATCGCGTCGCGGTACTGTCCGCGCCGCTCCAGGATCGCGCCCAGGTAGGCGTGGATGAGGGGCATGTCGGGCGCCCGCACCTCCATCTTCTGGAACTGCTCGTCCGCCTCGTCCAGCATCGCCAGCTCGAAGTAGACCCGGCCGAGCCCGAAGGCCAGGGCCAGGTTGTCGGGATGGCGATCGAGCGCGGTCCGGTAGAGAGAGATCATCCGCGTGGGGCGTCCCTCTTCGCGGTGACGCTCCTCGATGCGGGCCAGCAGCGGCAGCGCGGAGGGCGCCGCCTCCGCGGCCCGCTCCCACACCCGGAGCGCGTCGCGCGGCTCCCCCGCCTTCAGGTGGGCCTCCCCGAGCAGCAAGGCGGCGGGCACGAAGTCGGGCTGCACGCGGAGCGCGTCCTTGAAGGCCCCGATCGCGCCCGCCAGCTCACCGCGGTCGAAGCGCTCGCGGCCGAGCTCGTAGTGGAGCGCGGCGAGGAGCGCCTCCTCGGCCGGGCGCTCCTCCCGCGGGGCGGCGGCCACCACCTGCGCCTGGATCACGAGGGCTTCGGCCCAGCGACGCTTGTCGATGAGCGCGTCGGGACCGGCGCGCGCGGGGGCGGGCGCGGCGGGGTGGACGGACTCGGCGGGCGGACGCGCCGTGATGGGCGCCGCCGGCGCGCGCGGGACCTCCGCCCGGCCCCGCACCAGGTCGCGCAGCCAGCCCAGCACCAGGGCCAGGGCCGCGCCCACCCCGACCGCGCCCACCACCAGGGCCATCAGCGGCACGTCGAGCGCCCAGTCTCCCCCCAGGGCGAGATGGGTGCGGCCGGGATTGATCGAGGCGAGGTAGGTGACGGCGATGGCGACGAGCAGACCGACGACGAGGCCCAGACGGATCGACACGGAGGGAGCGGGTCCGCTAGCGGGCCGCGGTGCGCTCTTCCTCTTCCGCCGCGCGCTGGCACTCGATGCAGAAGCGCGCGAACGGGAGCGCTTCGAGGCGCTTCTCGGCGATGGGCTCGCCGCAGCGCTCGCAGTCGCCGAAGCCACCCTCGTTGATCTTCTGAAGGGCGAGGGCGACCTCCTTCAGGAGGCGGCGGTCACCGTTGCCCAGCTCGAACAGGAACTCGCGATTATAGGCAGAGGAAGCCTGGTCACCCAGGTCCTTGATGGAGTCGTCCTCGGGACCCTTCCCGTAGAGCACGTTCCTACCCACTTCTTCCACGAGCTGGCGGTGCTTTTCCTCCAGCTTCTTCCGGTAGTGGACCAAGCGGTCTTTCTTCATCGTGACCTCCCTCCCACGCGGCTTCGCCGCTAGTCGCGCAGGCTAGCACGAGGTCCCAGACAACGCAATCGAGACGAGGTCAGCCCTCCACCGACACGAGCGGGGCGTCGCCCCAGAGCCGATCGAGCGCGTAGAAGCCGCGTGTTTCCTCGAGGAACACGTGCATCACCACGTCGCCGTAATCGAGCAGGAGCCAGCCACTCTCCGCGCTGCCCTCGTTGTGGCGCGGCCGCACGCCCTTCGCGCGCAGCGCGCCCCGGATGGCCTCCGCGATGGTGTCCGCCTGCGGGGCGGAGCGGGCGCTGCACACCAGGAAGAAGTCGGCCACGCTCGACAGGCCCTGCAGGTCGAGCACCGCGAGATCGATCGCCTTCTTGTCGAGCGCGGCGTGGGCCGCGACGCGGACCGTCTCCTCCGCGGACAGGCCGGCCATCAGGACTCCGGACGGTAGAGCCGGTGATCCCGCACGTACGCGGCCACCGCGTCGGGCATGCGGAAGGCGAGGCTCCGGCCCTCCCGTGCGCGCCGGCGCAGGTCGGAGCCGGAGATCGGCAGCGACGCGGCGTGCAGCAGCAGCGGGGCGCTCCCGTCGGCGGCCTCCGCGCCCGCGGGGACGAAGCCGGGCAGGCCCAGCTCCCGCAGCACCTTGCCGGCGGCGGGCGCCTCCGGGTCGAAGCTCATCCCGTTGCGCGGGATCACGACCAGGCGGGCCAGGGTGGCCACCCGCTGGGGATCCTTCCAGCTGAGCAGGTCGAGAAACGTCTCGGAGCCGATCACGAGGTAGAGCCGCCCGCGCTCCCGGAGGGCTACCAGGGTGTCCACCGTGTAGGACGTCCCCTCCCGCTTGACCTCGACGTCGGAGACCTCGAAGCGGGGGTGCTCGCGCGCGGCGAGAGCGGTCATCCGGTAGCGATCCGCGGCGGGAGCGAGCTCCGCAAGCGGCTTGTGGGGAGGCTGCGCCGCGGGCACCAGCAGGAGGCGGTCGAGGCCGAGCGTCTCGCACACCTCGTCGGCCACCAGGAGATGACCGAAGTGGATGGGGTTGAACGAGCCGCCGAAGACCCCGATGCGAGGCGGCAGGCCGCTACTCCCGGATGTGCCCGTCACCCCACACCACGAACTTGGTGGTGGTGAGCTCGCGCACCCCGACCGGACCGCGGGCGTGCACCCGGGAGGTGGAGATGCCCATCTCCGCCCCCAGGCCGAACTGGCTGCCGTCCACGAGGCGGGTCGACGCGTTGACCAGCACCGCAGCCGCGTCCACCTCCTGGGTGAAGCGGCGGGCGCGGCGGATGTCGCGGGTCACGATGGACTCCGCGAGCCCCGAGCCGTGCCGGCGGATGTGAGCCACCGCCGCGTCGAGGTCGTCGACCACCCGCACCGCCAGGATGTAGTCGAGGTACTCCGCGTCCCAGTCCGCCGGCTCGGCGGGACGCGCCCCCGGCATCAGGGCACGCGCCCGCTCGTCGGCCCGCACCTCCACCGGCACCTCGGCCAGGCGGGCGGCGAGGCGGGGGAGCAGGGCCGGCGCGATCGCGGCGTGCACCAGCAGCGTCTCGAGCGAGTTGCACACGCTCACCCGCTGGGCCTTGGCATTCACCGCCACCGCCACCGCCATGTCGAGGTCCGCGCCCTCGTCGACGAAGAGGTGACAGAGCCCCTTGTCGTGCTTGAGCACCGGCACCGTGGAGCGCTCCGCCACCAGGCGCACGAACTCCTCGCCTCCGCGCGGGATGATGAGGTCGAGGTACCGGTCGAGGGTCAGCATCGCCATGACCCCCGCGCGATCGGCGGTCTCCACCGCCTGCACCACCTCGGGCGGCAGGCCCGCCTTCTCGACCGCCTTGCCGAGGATCTGGGCCAGCAGCGTGTTGGACTCGAGGGCCTCGCTGCCGCCGCGCAGCAGCACCGCGTTTCCCGACTTGAGACAGAGGCCGGCCGCGTCCGCGGTGACGTTGGGGCGCGACTCGTAGATGAAGCCGATCACCCCGAGCGGCACGCGCACCCGCGCGATCTCGAGCCCGGAGGGCCGTCGTACCGTCTCCACCGTCTCGCCCACCGGATCGGGCAGACTCGCCACGTGCCGGAGGCCGGCCGCCATTTCCTCGATGCGCCCCTCGGTGAGGGTGAGCCGGTCCACGAAGGCTCGCGCGTGGCCGGCGGCGCGGACGCGCTCGAGGTCGTGGCGATTGGCGTCGAGGATTGCGCCGGTGCGCTCTTCCAGCCCGCGCGCCATCTGGGCCAGCGCCTCGTTCTTGGCCCTGGTCGAGGCGAGCGCGAGCACGCGCGAGGCCTCCTTGGCCGCCTTCGCCTTCCCTTCCACGTGTGCCGCCGCGTCCATGTAGAGGCTCCCTGCTCCGTCAGAGGATCACCAGGTTGTCCCGGTGCACCACCTCGTCCACGCCCTCGTAGCCAAGCCGCCGCGCGATGTCCGCGGTCTTGGCGCCCAGGATGAGCCGCACCTCGTCCGCGTCGTAGCTCACGAGCCCTCGGGCGAATTCCGGCTCGTCCCCCAGGGTGAGCGCGACCACTTCGCCGGCGCGGAACTGGCCGTCCACCGCCACCACGCCCGACGGCAGCAGGCTCTTGCCCCTCTCAGTTAAGGCCTTCTTCGCGCCCGCGTCAACCGCGAGCCGCCCCTGGGGCGGCACCGCGTAGGCGATCCATCGCTTGCGGGCCGCGAGGCGATCGTCGCGAGGCTGAAAATAGGTGCCGATCGGCTCGCCCTTGAGGAGCCGCGGCAGCAGACCGGCCTCGCGCCCGCTCGCAATCACCATCGGGATGCCGGAGGCGCTCGCCTTCTGGCCGGCTTGCAGCTTGGTGGCCATCCCGCCCACCGAGACGCGAGCGGAGGCGTCGTACACCATGCGCTGGATCTGGTCGGTGATCGCTTCCACCGTCTCCAGGCGCCGCGCGCTCGGGTCCTGCCGCGGGTTGCCGGTGTAGAGGCCGTCCACGTCGGTCAACAGCACCAGCAGGTCCGCATCGATCAGGTGGGCCACCAGCGCGGCCAGGTTGTCGTTGTCGCCCACCTTGATCTCGTCGACCGCCACCGTGTCGTTCTCGTTGATCACCGGCAGCACGCCGAACTCCAGCAGGGCCAGGAGCGTGTTGCGCGCGTTCAGGTAGCGCGAGCGATCGCTGATGTCCTGGCCGGTGAGCAGCACCTGTCCCACCGGGATGCCGTGCTTCTTGAACGCCTGCTCGTATTCCCACATGAGGGCCGACTGCCCGACCGCCGCGGCCGCCTGCTTCTCGGGGATCGAGCGCGGCCGGGCCGTGAGACCGAGCCGCGCGACCCCGGTGGCGATCGCGCCGGACGTGACGAGCGCCACCTCGCGCCCCTCGTGGACGAGGGCGGAGAGGTCGGCCGCGATCCGCCCGATGTGCTCGCTGGAGGGCCCCTCGCCCGGCGTGGTCACGAGCCCGCTGCCCACCTTCACCACCACCCGGCGGATGCGGCTCAGCGCGCGGCGGGGGCCCATGACTCGCTCGCCAGCCGCCCCGCGATCTCGTGCACGAGCGCGGGCAGGCCCGCGCCGGTGACCGCGGAGATCGCGTGACAGGAGATGCCGCGCTCGGCGCAGAAGCGCTCCATCCGCTCGCGGGTCGCCTCGGTGCCGGGCAGCTCGACCTTGTTCACCGCCACGATCTGGGGACGCGCCGCGAGCTCCTCGGAGTAGGCCTGCAGCTCCTCCTGGATCACCCGGTAGTCGTCCAGCGGATCGCGCCCGGTGGAGGGGTCGAGATCGATCAGGTGCACGAGCAGACGCGTGCGCTCGGTGTGGCGCAGGAACCGGATGCCGAGCCCCTTGCCGTGGGCCGCGCCCGGGATCAGCCCGGGCAGATCCGCGATCACGAAGGTGCGCTCGTCTCCGACCCGCACGATGCCGAGGGTGGGCTCGAGCGTGGTGAACGGGTAGTCCCCGATCTTGGGCCGGGCCGCGGAGAGCCGCGAGACGAGGGTGGACTTGCCCGCGTTCGGGAAGCCCACCACTCCCACGTCGGCGAGCAGCTTCAGCTCGAGATGGATCCAGCGCTCCTCGCCCGCGCGGCCGAGGTCGGCGCGGCGCGGGGCGCGGTTGGTGGACGTGGCGAAGCGGGCGTTGCCGCGGCCCCCCCTTGCCCCGCGGGCCACCACCAGACGCTGGCCGCGCTCGACGAGGTCCCCCAGGGGCGCGCCGCCGTCCCGCTCGGAGACGGTGGTGCCGAGGGGCACGCGGAGGACGGTGTCCTCTCCGCTCCGTCCGTGCTTGTTGGCGCCCTGCCCGTGGGTGCCCCGCTCCGCGGTGTAGTGCCGCTGGTAGTGGAAATCGAGGAGCGTGGTGATGGCCGGATCGGCCTCGAGGATCACGTCCCCGCCGTTCCCCCCATCGCCGCCGTCGGGACCACCGCGGGGCACGAACTTCTCACGTCGGAAGCTGATGCAGCCCGCGCCGCCGTCGCCTCCCTTGACGAACACGTCGATCTCGTCGACGAACATGGCGTGGTCGGTCCGGCCCGGGGGGGCCGGGGCGGATCAGGCCGACTGCTGCTGGGCGATGCTGACGTACTTGTCGTCGCCCTTGCGCTCGAAGCGCACGTAGCCGTCGGACTTGGCGAAGAGCGTGTGGTCGACGCCCAGGCCCACGTTGGCGCCCGGCTTGAAGCGGGTCCCGCGCTGGCGGACCAGGATGCTGCCGGCGGTGACGAACTGGCCGCCGAAGCGCTTCACCCCCAGCATCTGGGGATTCGAGTCGCGGCCGTTGCGGGAGCTGCCGACGCCCTTCTTGTGCGCCATCGCCTAGACCTCGATCTTGGTGATGCGGACCGACGTCATCGTCTGGCGATGCCCGCGGTGCCGCCGGTAGTTCTTCCGCCGCTTGAACTTCACGACCAGGACCTTGTCGCCCTGGCGCTCCGCCACCACCTGGCCCGTCACCTTGGCGGAGGCCAGCGCCTTGGGCTCGAAGGTCACCTGCCCGTCGTTGTTGACCAGGAGGACCTTCGTGAACTCGACCGCGGCACCCTTGTCCTTGCCGAGGCGCTCGACCTGGATGACCTGACCGGGACTCACCCGGTACTGCTTGCCGCCCGTCGCGATGACCGCTTCCATGCCCGTGCCGTACCTTTCTGTCGCTCTCCGAGCCCTGCGCTGCGTGCTCGACGCGAGCGCCTATCTGACCACAGGGCCCGCGCGAAAGTCAAGCTGGACGGGGCTTTAGCCGGTCATCAGGCCGCGCGCATGTAGTCGGCCAGGCGCTGGCGCAGGAACAGCCGCGAGCGATGGACGCGCGACTTCACGGCGGGCAGGCTGATGTGCAGCGCCTCGGCGATCTCGGGGTTCGAGAGCCCCTCCACGTCGTGGAGGAGGAACGCGGTCTTGTAATCTCCCGGGAGGTCGTCGATCGCGCTGGTCAGGAGCGTCCGCAGCTCGGTCTGGAGCGCCGGCTCCTCGGTGCGGGCGGACCAGTCCCGGAGGGGCTCGGCGTGCTGCCCGAACTCGTCGAATCCGGGCGCCACCGCGTCCCAGGAGACCTCGTTGCGCTGCCCCTGCCGGCTCCGCAGCTTCTGGTAGGCCGCGTTGGCGGTGATGCGATATATCCAGCTCCCGAAGGCCGACTCCCCCTTGAAGGTGTCGATCTTGCGGGCCGCGGTCCAGAGCGCGTCCTGCACCACCTCTTCGGCGTCCTGCTCGTTGCCGGTGATGCGGATGGCCAGACGGTAGACGCGATCACCGTACGTGGCGACCAGGTCTTCGGGCGCGCCCGGCTCCTGCCGGCGCAGACGCTCCACCAGCTCCGCGTCCCGGTCGGGCTTCCGCGGGCCGCTGACCGTTTGCTGCTCGTGTCCGTTGGGTGCGTGTATCGTCGACATGCTCATGTCCCATAGTGCGCGAGGTGCTGCTTCATCTCCTCGACGCATCTCTCCATGACCGTGATGTCCTTGATGACCTTGCTCAAGAGGATCGAGCCCTCCAGGCCCGCGACGAGGAACTGGGCCAGCCGGCCCGCGTCCACGTCGGCGCGCAGCTGCCCTCGGGCCTGACCGCGTCGCACCGCGTCCGCGAGGTGCGTGCGCCAGATGACGAAGAGGCTGGCCAGGCGCTGGCGGAAGCCCTCGTGCACGTCGGAGAGCTCGGAGGCCAGGTTGCCCATCACGCAGCCGCCCACGCAGTTGCGCTGGCGCTGCGCGTCCAGCACCCGATCGAGGAACGTGCGAATCTGCCCCACCGGGTCCGCGTCCGCGTCCTGGAACGACGGCCCCAGGGTCCGCTCCACGAAGCCGCGGGTGATGCGATCGATGATCGCGTAGCCCAGGTCTTCCTTGCTCTTGAAGTAGTAGTAGAAGTTCCCCTTGCCGACGCCGCTCTCCCGGAGGACGTCGTCGAGCGACGTCGAGTGATAGCCCTGCACGTGGATCAGCCGGGCCGCCGCGTTCAGGATCTGGTCCCGCGTCGCCGCGCCCTTGGGGCTCCTCGTCTCGGAAACCGTGCTCGACGCCGCCATCACCGGGTGCCCTCCCCCTGGATATACCGACCAGTCGGTACAGAAATATAGCCGCCTCGGGACGGCGTGTCAAATCTATGCACGTATTTCTTTTTTCTCAGCTAGTTGTGGGCAGCGTGAGCAGCTTGAGGAGATCCGAGGTCAGGTCGAAGAGCTGGGCGCAGCCGGCAGTGCCCCCGAGCATGGTCTGGATTCCCTTGCGGAGGGCCGCATCGACCAGCCGGCCCCGGAGGGCCTCGATCCGACCCTGGGGCTCCGAGCAGATCCCGGCGTACGGCAGCCGCGAGGTGACGGAGTCGACCGCCACGATCGTGCCCCGGTCGAGATCCACCTCGTAGTGCAGATCGAAGCCGTGCACGTTGTCGTGCATGGAATGGAACAGGTGCAGGCGCGGCCCGGTCAGGACGAGGCGCGCCACCTTCTTCCGGATGAAGACCCCGCGCGCCCCGGGCGGCGGGCTGTAGAGCGCGGGGACCATCGGAGAGGTGACGGGCCGCGTCCCGAAGAGCGCCCGGCCGGCGGGGCTGTAGGTGAAGCACGAGCCGGGAAGGTCGACCCATCCCGCCATGTCGAGGGCCCAGCACCCGGCCGCGTCCCCGGGCTGGAGCGAGGCCGCTGCGGCGGGCGGCATCTTGGTGACCTGACGGGCGAGCCGGGCCACCTCGATCGCCGCGTCGACGAAGAGGCCGGCCCCTTCACGCGGACCGCACAGCTCGGCCACCTGGCGGGTGAACCCGCCGACCATCCGGGTGCCGGCCAGCCGGGGGAACTCCGCGGCGATGCCCGGGTCGCCCGCCCCGGCGAGCACGCGGGCGCTCGCCTCCTGCACCTCGTAGGCGGGCGACGGCGAGCAGACCGCGGTCACCTCCACCGCGCGGTCGGGATCGGTGATGCGTACCGTGTGGGTGAAGGCCGCCTCGTGGGTATTGTCCACGCGGCCCTCCATCACCCGCTCGTAGCGGTCCCGGCCGGCGAGAAACGGAGAGCCGATCACTTGCCGAGATACCGGCCCGGGTCGGCGTCGAACTTGGCCTTGCAGCCGACCGCGCAGAAGTAGTACGTCTGCCCCTGGTGCTTGGACTGCGCCGCTGCGTTCTTCGGGTCCACGTCCATGTGGCACACCGGGTCCTTGGCCATCGCTATCGCTCCTTTCCCATGTGCTCGGTCCACGTGCTCGGCCCACGTGCTCGGAGATGGAAGCGGCCGAGCCGCAGGCTGTTGGCGACCACCGATACCGACGAGAGGGCCATGGCCAGCCCCGCCAGGATCGGCGAGAGCTGGAGCCCCCAGATCGGGTAGAGCATACCCGCGGCCACCGGGACCAGCACGAGGTTGTAGCCGAAGGCCCAGCCGAGATTCTGCTTCACCACGCGCATCGTGCGCCGCGAGAGCTCGATCGCCGTGACCACCCCGCGCGGGTCGTCGCGCATCAGGGTGACGTCCGCGGCCTCGATGGCCACGTCGGTCCCCGAGCTCATCGCGAGGCCCACGTCGGCCTGGGCGAGGGCCGGCGCGTCGTTGATACCGTCACCCACCATCGCCACGAGCCGGCCACCGGCCTGGAGCCGCGTCACCTCCGCCGCCTTCTGCTCGGGCAGCACCTCGGCGTGCACTCGCTCGATGCCGGCCTGGCGCGCGATCGCCTCCGCGGTCCGCCGCGCGTCGCCGCTCAGCATGATCACCTCGAGACCGAGCGTGCGAAGGGCCGCGACCGCGCCCGCGGCCTCGGGCCGTAGCACGTCGGCGACCGCGATCAGGGCGCGCACCTCGCCCGCGAGCGCGACGTACACCACGCTCTTGCCCTCGCCGGCGAGACGCTCCGCGGCGTCCCGCAGGGCGTCCACCTCGGCGCCCCGGCTCTCCATCAGCCGCCGGTTGCCGAGAAGGATGCGGCCGTCCTCCCCCAGGGCCTCCACGCCGTGCCCGGGCTCCGCCTGGAACTCGCGCACCGCCGGCAGCGCCAGCCCGCGCGCCTTCGCGGCGGCCACGATGGCCGCCGCGAGCGGGTGCTCCGAGCCCTGCTCCACCGCGGCGGCGAGGGCCAGGGCGTGGTCCGGATCGGCCCCCGGCGCCGGCACCAGGTCGGTCACCTCCGGCCGCCCCGCGGTCAAGGTGCCGGTCTTGTCGAGCACCACGGTGTCGACCGCGCGGAGTGTCTCGAGGACCTCCGCGCTCCGGATCAGCACGCCGAGCTGGGCGCCGCGCCCGGTCGCCACCATCACCGCGGTCGGTGTGGCCAGCCCCAGCGCGCACGGGCAGGCGATGACCAGCACCCCGACCGCGTTGGTGAGCGCATGAAAGAAGGTCGGCGCGGGGCCCCAGAGCATCCAGGCCCCGAACGTGAGCGCCGCGATCGCCAGCACGACCGGCACGAAGACCGAGGCGACGCGGTCCGCCAGGCGCTGGATCGGCGCCTTCGAGCCCTGCGCCTCCTCCACGAGCCGCACGATCTGGGCCAGCACCGTGTCGCGGCCGACGCGGGTGGCCTGGAAGGTGAAGGTCCCGGTGCGGTTGACCGCACCCGCGACCACCGCGGCCCCGGGGCCTTTCTCGACGGGCAGACTCTCCCCGGTGAGCATCGACTCGTCCACGCTCGAGGCCCCCGCCACCACCAGGCCGTCCACCGGGATCCGCTCACCCGGGCGCACGCGCAGCACGTCGCCGAGCACCACCTCCGCGATCGGCACGTCGCGGTCTCCACCCGGGCCGGTGAGGCGGGCCGACCGGGGCTGCAGGGCCACGAGACGGCGGATCGCTTCGGAGGTGCCGCCGCGGGCTCGCGCCTCCAGCCAGCGCCCGAGCACCAGGAACGTCATCAGCAGGGCGGAGGCCTCGAAGTACGGCATGGCCCCCGCGGCCATGAACGCGTGGGGCCAGAGGATGACCGCGACGCTGAAGAAGTAGGCCGCGCTGGTGCCGATCGAGACCAGGGTGTTCATGCTGGTGGAGCGGTGGCGGAGCTCGCGCAGGAACGCGAGGTGGAACTGCCCGCCGACCCAGAACTGCACCGGTGTGGTCAAGAGCCACAGGAGCCATGGGCTGCGCAGCCAGGCCGGGGTCCACGGGAAGAGATCGGGCATCCCCCCCAGGAGCACCGGCAGCGACAGGACCGCCCCCACCACGAGCTTCACCTGCAGGCGCGAGATCTCGCGCGTGCGGTCGGCCTGCTCGCGCGCACGGCTCGCGGGAGTGACCGCGACGTCCTCGGGGATCGCATAGCCGGCCGCGGCCACCGCCGCCCGCAGCTCGGGCAGCGCGGGCGGCCGGGGGGCGAGCTTCACCCGGGCCCGCTCGGTGGCCAGGTTGACCGAGGCGTCGACCACCCCCGGCACCGACCGGAGCGCGCGCTCCACCTTGCCGACGCAGGCCGCGCAGTGCATCCCCCGCACCGGCAGGTCGAGACGGGGCGCCTCGGAGCGGGGCGCCTCGGAGGTCTTCGGGCTCATCCCGGCCGCCTAGCGCCCCGAGAAGCGGGAGAAGACGTCGAGCAGCTCGTCCAGCTTCCGCTGACGGTCACGGGGGCTCCCCGAGCGCACCGCGTCCGCGACGCAGGTCTCGAGATGCTGGCCCAGCAGCAGCTTCTGCACCTGCTCGACCGCTCCCTGCACCGCGGTGAGCTGGAGCAGGATGTCCACGCAATACTTGTCCTCCTCCACCATGCGCTGGATGCCCTGCACCTGACCCTCGATGCGGCGGAGCCGGCCGAGCGCCTTGCCCTTCGACTGTGCGTCCATCATGAAGTCCTCGTCACGACCGCCCGGCGGCGCTCCAGCATCAGCAGCACCGCGTAGCCCGCGAGGGCGGCCAGCAAGTGTTTGAGGGTGTGTCCGCTCACCACGCGGGTCCCCGAGAAGATCGCCGCGTCCGCCAGCTCCGGGACCTTGGCCAGCGCGTAGACCGCCGCCGCGGCCAGCAGGCCCACCGCGCCGGTGTAGCGCGGGGGCAGCCACCAGAGCATGAGAGGAATCGCCGCCAGGGGGAAGAACTGCACCAGGGCGTAGAGGCGCAGGTCGCCGTCGCCACGCTGCTCGGTCCATGCCCAGTAGACGACCGAAAGGGCGGCGATCGCGACCAGGGGCCCGAGCAGGCGAAGGGCGACGCGCACCCCGATCCTCTCCGCCACCACCGCGTCGAGCAGGCCCATGATCGTGATGGCGAGCGGCAGCCGGTCCCAGGCGAGCCGCGGATTGCCGGGCCCCCAGTGGTAGTATGCCGAGCCGACACCGGTCAGGAGCAGGCCGCCGAAGAAGACCGCGTACGGCCACCGTTCTGCCCGCTCCTGGAAGCGGCCGTCGCCGGTGTCCGGGCGGGCCAGGAAGCGCAGGCCGAGGGCTCCCACCAGGAGGAAGCCCGCGTTGGAGAGCTCGTTGGCCGCGTTGGGAACGCCGAGCCAGCCCCGCGTGTCGGCGAGGCGGTGATAGGCGGGGTCCTGGGGGAGCGGGGGAACCAGCGCGGCGACCGCCACCGCGGCCACCGCCAGCCCCAGGATCGTCCCGATCGCATGTCTCCGGGTCATCTCGTCCGCCAGTGTATACCCTACGGGGGTACTCATCCAGCGGCCGCGACGCGGCGGGCTGCGGCGGCGGCGCTCCTAGGTGTCCGGGAAGAGCGAGGGCTGGGCGCCGGCTGCCGCACGGGCTCCCCGCCGCCCCCGCCCCGCCGGCTTGGCCGCGGGCTCCCGTTTGGGCTTCCGGGGCTCGCGCTTGGGCTTCACCCAGCCCTTCTGGTGCGCGATCTTGTCGCCCTGCTTGATCACGGTGAGATCGACCAGGCGGGCCATGGGGTGGGTGAGGAGCTGCAGGTACTTCTCCCAGTAGCGCGGCGAGTACGCCCACGTCTTCATCTGGTCGATGGCCAGCGCCAGCGCCGCGCGGTCGCCCCGGGTGGCGGCGGCGCGGAGCTGGCCGACGATGGCGGCCCGGCTGATGCGCGACGGACGGGTCACGGGGTCACTTGAACGTGAGCTCGTACTGCTCGCGGTGGCAGGCGGGCACGCCCTGCACCGAGACCTTCCGGCCGATCAGGGCCTGCAGCCGCTCGAGACCGTCGCGCTGGGTCGACTCGAGGTGATGGGCCATCTCGGGATGCACGCGGATCACCACCTCCCGCGGGCCGCCCTCGTGGGCGCCGGCCTGGATCTTGCGGAAGATCTCGGCCGCAAGGGTCACGTCCGATTTCACCACGCCGCTGCCCTTGCAGGTGGGACACGGGGCACAGAAGAGCGACTGCAGGCTCTGACGCACGCGCTTGCGCGTCATCTCCACCAGCCCCAGCTCCGAGATCTCGAGCACGTTGCTGCGTGCCTTGTCGTCCGCCAGCACCTTCTTGAGGGCCTTGAAGACCTGGTCCCGGTGCTCGGCCCGCTCCATGTCGATGAAGTCGATGATGATGATGCCGCCCAGGTCGCGGAGCCGGATCTGGCGCACCACCTCGGTCACCGCCTCCAGGTTGATCTTGAGGATGGTCTCCTCCAGATCGCGCTTGCCCACGTACTTGCCGGTGTTGACGTCGATCGCCACCAGGGCCTCGGTGTGGTCGATCACGATGTAGCCGCCCGACTTGAGCCACACCCGCCGCCGCAGCGCCTTGTCGATGTCTCGCTCGATGCCGGTGGCCTCGAAGATGGGCGACTCCTTGTCCCAGCGCTTCACCCGGGAGGCGAGCTGGGGCACGAGCGTGCTCGCATAGCCGAGACACTTCTCGTAGGCCTGATCGCTGTCGACGAGGAACTCCTCGACCTCGGGCGAGAAGAGGTCGCGCACCACCCGGAAGGTGACGTCCATCTCCTCGTGGAGCAGCGAGGGGGCCTTGGCCGACTCGAAGCGGGACTGCACCTGGGTCCACAGCCGGCTCAGGAAGTGGATGTCCGCCACCAGCTCCTCGTCGCCCTTGCCTTCTGCGACCGTCCGGACGATGAAGCCACCCGGAGGCGGGGGCAGGTCGCGCACGATGGCCCGCAGGCGGTCCCGCTCCGCGTCGTCGTGGATGCGGCGGGAGACGCCCACGTGGCGGGTCTGCGGCATGTAGACGATGTAGCGGCCCGGGATCGAGACGAACGAGGTGACCCGCGCCCCCTTGGTGCCGAGGGGCTCCTTGGAGACCTGGACCAGCACCTCCTGGCCCTTGCGCAGCATCTCCTCGATGGGGCCGATCGCCTCCCGCCGCGGCTCCGCTAGGCCCTCCGCCTCGGGCGCGTCCGCCGCGTCGCCCACGTCGATGTCGGCGCTCGCGTCCTCCGCGCTGGGGGCGTTGGGCAGGGTCGCCTCGGGGGGCCCCAGGTTCGGGGTGTAGTCGCCCGCGTACAGGAAGGCGTCCTTGGCGAGCCCGATGTCCACGAACGCGGCCTGCATCCCGGGCAGGACGTTGGTGACGACGCCCTTGTAGATGTTCCCGACGATGGAGCGGCGGTCCGCGCGCTCCACGTACAGCTCGGTGAGGAGGTTGCCGTCCTGAACCGCCAGACGGGTTTCGGTCACACCGGCATTGACGACGATGCGCTTTGCCACGGCCTACCTCGATCCGGGGTCTCGCGGGAGACCCGGCCGGCAGTTCTGCGGTTAATGAAACTGCCGCATTCGGATCGAAAGCAGAAGGCCCAGCGCCGTCAGCGAGACCACCATGGAGGAGCCGCCGTAGCTCATGAGCGGCAGCGGTATCCCCACGATGGGGAGCAGGCCCGTCACCATCCCGATGTTGATCAGGACTTGGGCCGCGAACACGGTCGTCACCCCGAGCGCCAGGATGCGTCCGCGCATCTCACGTGTGCCGGCCGCGATCTCGAACCCCCGCATCACCAGGAGGACGTAGGCCACGATCAGCACCAGACAGCCAAGGAACCCCCACATCTCAGCGAACACGGCAAATATGAAATCGGTATGCCGCTCCGGGAGAAAAGACAGGCGGCTCTGCGTCGCGCCGCCGACTCCCTTGCCCAGGAGCTGGCCCGAACCAATGGCGATCTTCGCCTGGATGACATTGTAGGCCGTTCCGAGCGGATCGCGGAACGGATCGAGGTACACGAGCAACCGGTCGCGCTGATAGGGCTTGAGCACGAACCATCCGAGCGGCATGACCGCGACGCCGGCCAGGGTCATCCCGCCCAGTACTTTCAGGGGGATGCCGATCCCGACCAGGATGGCGGCCAGCACCGGGACGAGGCAGAGGGCGGTGCCCAGGTCCGGCTGGCGGACGACCAGCAGGAACGGCACCCCCAGGAGCACGAAGGTGCCGATCAGCGAGGTCCGCGATCGCTCGCCCCGGCCGGTGGTCAGCGCCCACGCCAGGGTGATGATGAAGATCAGCTTGAAGAGCTCGGACGGCTGGACGGTGAACGGCCCCAGGTGGATCCACCGACGCGCGCCGGACACGGTGCGCCCCAGCACGAACACCGAGGTGAGGAGCCCGAGGCCGATCACGTAGAGCACGGGGGCGGACCGCACCAGGTTCCGGTAGTCGACGCTCGCCACCACCAGGAGGCCGATCAGCCCGACGCCCACCCAGGAGATTTGCCGCCACACCAGCGAGGAGATGCCGCGGGTCGGGTTCAGGCTCCACAGGCAGACGAGGCTGAGGCCGATGATGAACAGGGCGGCGCCCAGGAGCAGCCAGTCCACGTTCTGGAGGAGGCGCCGGTCGAGCCGCAGCATCAACCGGACTCGCCGATCGTCACCTGGGCGACCTTCTGCAGGAAGAAGGCCTCGTAGATCTTGCGCGCCACCGGGGCCGCCACGTCGCCGCCGTGGCCACCGCGTTCGACGAAGACCACCACCACCATCTGCGGGTCGTCGGCGGGCGCGAACGACGCGAACCACGCGTGGTCCTGTCCCTTGGCCGAGTCGCTCTTGGCGATGGTCTGGGCGGTGCCGGTCTTGCCCGCCACCTCGAGGCCGGGGATCCGCGCCGCCGCCCCTGTCCCCTCCTTCACCACCGCGGTCAGTGCGTTCCGGAGGAACGCCCACACCACCGGCGACAGCTCGGCGCGCTCGGTCATCTTGCTCGAGGAGCTGTAGGCGAGCGAGCCGTCCGCCCGCTCCACCCGCTGCACGAGGCGCGGCTTCCAGAGGATCCCGCCGTTGGCCACCGCGGCCATCATGCGCGCCACCTGCAGCGGCGTCACCAGGAGCTGGCCCTGGCCGATCGACATGTTGACGGTCTCGCCGGCCTGCAGCGGACGCTTGCGGGGCCGGGCGGCGGAGAACGGCACCAGCCCGAACCGCTCGCCCCCGAGGTCGATGCCGGTCGGCATCCCGAGCCCGAACGCGTGCGCATAACGGGCCATCGTGTCGCCGCCGATCTTGAGGCCGGCCTGGTAGAAGTAGACGTCGCACGAATGGGCGATGGCGGAGCGCAGGTCCATGTGCCCGTGGCCCCCCGGCTTCCAGTCCTTGAACGTCCAGTTCCCGAGGGTGAACTCCCCGTTGCAGTAGATCCGGTCCATGGGGGCGAGGGTGCCCTCCTGGAGACCGGCCGCCGCGACCACGATCTTGAACACCGACCCCGGCGGGTACTGGCCCTGCAGGGCCCGGTTCATCAGCGGGGTCAGGGGATCCTTCACGAGACGCAGCCACTCGTCGCGATCGAGGTTGCCGGTGAGACGATCGAGCGGGAAGGCGGGGCTCGAGGTCAGGGCCAGCACGTCGCCGTTGCGCGGATCCAGCACCACGACCGCCCCGGCGCGGCCGATCATCGCCTGCTCGGCCACTTCCTGCACGCGGCGATCGATCGTGGTGATGACCTGGGCCCCCGGATCGGGCTCCTCGCGGCGCATCACCTGCACCGGGCGCCCCATGGCGTCGACCTCGATGCGCTCGCCGCCGTCGCGCCCCCGGAGATAGTCGTCCAGCAGCCGCTCGAGGCCGGACTGGCCGATCATGTCGCCCCGCCGGTAGCGGCCCTGCTTCATCTGCTCGTCGCTGACCTCCCGCACGTACCCCAGGAGGTGAGCCGCGAAGGTGCTGTTGGGATACACGCGCTGCGGCTCGACCTCGACCACCACCCCGGGCAGCTCGAGCTTGCGCTCCTCGACCTTCGTGACCTCCTCGAGGGTCAGCCCGCGTCGCACCCGCACCGGCCGGATCGAGTCCGCCGGCACGCGCTCGAGCGCCTCGAGCAGGTCGCCTACCGGCATCTTGAGCAGCACCGCCAGGCGAGCCATGACCGTGTTGCGGTCGTCCATCTCGCGCGGGATCAGCGAGAGGGTGAACGCGGGGCGATTGTCGACCAGGGCCAGGCCGTTGCGGTCGAAGAGGATGCCGCGGGGCGCCGCCACCGGCCGCACCCGGATGCGATTCTTCTCCGAGAGCTCGTGCATGCGGCCGCCCTCGAGCACCTGGAGGTACCAGAGCTGCCCCACAAGGCCCACGAAGCCGACCGCGGTGACGACCGCGAGGGCGAGCACGCGCCGGCCCCAGGCCTCCTTCCGGTTGGCGGGCGTCGTGGTCAGCGCCACGCGCGCCTCCGTACCAGTTCGATGGTGGCCTCGGCCAGGATGCAGAGCGTGCCGATGAGGCCGTTGTAGAGCGCCTGCGGCAGGATGACGTGCAGCATCAGCTCGCCGAGTGTGGCCGGATAGTGGAACATCTGCAGCAGCAGGAAGCGTGCGAGCCCCTCCGCGATGCTCAGGAGCACGAGCCCGGGCACCTGCACCAGGGGGTTGCTCACCCAGAAGCGGCCGACCAGCAGGCCCATCCCGAAGCCGGCGAGACCCTTGGTCAGGGCCTGCACCCCGAGCAGTCCGCCGCCGCTCGCGTCCTGGAGCAGGCCAGCCACGAAGCCGGCGAGACAGCCGGACTCGGGGCCGTGGCGGAGAGCGATGAGCACGGTGAGGATCAGCGGCACGTCGGGAGTGACCCCGCCCACGCCCGCGACCGCCACCACCGTCGACTGCAGCACGCCGCCACCGACGATCACGAGCAGCAGGAGCAGTCGGCCCACGCCTAGCCCTCGGGGGGGAACAGCGCGGCGACGTCCTGGGTGGTCTGGCCGGTGACGAGGAGGACCTCCTCGACCCGGGAGAAGTCGACCGCGGGGGCGAGCACCGCGAAGTGGAAGAGCGCGGAGCCCTTGTCCTCCACCTTCACCACGCGGCCGACCGGCAGGCCCTTCGGGAACGTCGTGCCGAGTCCCGAGGTCACCACCAGGTCGCCGAGGGTCACGCTCGCCCCGTCGCGAGCCATGAACTTGAAGCGCACCGTGCCGCCCGCGTCGCCTTCCACCAGCCCCGCGGTGCGGGTGCGCTGCACCACCGCGCCCACCGTGGAGGCGGGATCGTTCAGCAGCTGCACCACCGCCGCCGCCCGGTGTACCTGCACCACGCGGCCCACCAGACCGTCCGGGACGATGACCGGCGTCTGCTGGGCGATGCCGTCGCCCCGGCCGCGGTTCACGGTCAGCGATCGCACCCAGCCCCCCGCCTCCCGGCCGATGACCTCGCCGGACACGGTGGCCAGCGGCAGGCGGTCCCGCAACACGAGCAGCCGCCGCAGGCGCACGTTCTCCTCGCGGGTCTCGCCGGCCTGCAGGGCCTGGACGCGGAGGTGCTCGTTCTCTTCCCGGAGGACGGTGTTCTCGCGGCGGACCGACTTCCACTCGACGTAGTTGGCCCAGAAGTCGAGCGCGCTCCGGTGAATGCGGACCAGCAGGCCCTGGACGGGGGTGACCGCGACGGTGACCAGCTCGCTGGCCCGGCCGGTGCCGCCCCCGCGCGTCTGTACCGTCAGCAGGAGCAGGGACACGAGTAGCACCGCGAGCAGGATGCCATATCTGCGAACTCTCACCGCTCCGTCACCCTCAGGGCCGATCAGCGCGAGGCCGGCGCGAGGCCGGCGTTCAGGCGGGGATCGCCACCTTCTTCAGCAACTCCAGCTCGTCGAGGACCTTCCCGGTGCCGAGCGCGACGCATGACAGCGGATCGTCTCCCACCGTGATCGGCAGATCGGTCTCCTGGCGGAGCAGCAGGTCGAGGCCCCGCAGCAGGGCACCGCCGCCGGTGAGCACGATGCCCTTGTCCACGATGTCCGCGGCCAGCTCGGGTGGGGTGCGCTCCAGACAGGTCCGCACCGTGTCCACGATCGCCATCACCGGCTCCCGCAGGGCCTCCCGGATCTCCTCGTCGGTCACCACGATGGTCTTCGGGATGCCGTCGATGAGGTCGCGTCCCTTGACCTCCATGGTCATGCGCTCGCCACCCATCGGATACGCCGAGCCCAGCTTGATCTTGATCTCCTCGGCGCGCCGCTCGCCGACGAGGAGATTGTAGTGCTTCTTGATGTACTGCACGATCGCCTCGTCCATCTCGTCGCCCGCGATCCGCACCGACTTCGAGTACACGATCCCGGAGAGCGAGATCACCGCCACCTCGGTGGTGCCGCCGCCCATGTCCACGATCATGTTGCCGCCCGGCTCCTGGATCGGCAACCCGGCGCCGATCGCGGCCGCCATCGGCTCCTCGATCAGGTACACCTCGCGCGCGCCGGCCTGCATGGCCGAATCGCGCACCGCACGCTTCTCGACCTGGGTGATGCCGGAGGGCACGCCGATGACGATGCGCGGATGCACCAGCGTGCGCCGGCGGTGCACCTTGTTGATGAAGTAGTGGAGCATCTTCTCGGTGACGTCGAAGTCGGCGATGACGCCGTCCTTCAGTGGCCGGATGGCGGTGATGTTGCCCGGGGTGCGCCCGAGCATCGCCTTGGCCTCGTGCCCGACCGCCAGGACCGAGTGGTCGGCCTGATGGATGGCGACGATGGAGGGCTCGTTCATCACGATGCCCTCCCCGCGGACGTAGACGAGCGTGTTGGCCGTGCCCAGATCGATGGCCAAGTCGTTGGAGAAGAGTCCCGCGAGGAGGCTAATCAGCATAAGGCACCTGTTTGAGGTCGGTGGTTTCAGACACGCAACGAATCGACTCTTGAACTCACGGCTGAGTCTAGCACCCTGAATTTTTCGCAACAAGGAAAACCTAGGATTTTCGACAAGATGGACCGCATCGCGGGTCCCACGGGACCGCTTCTCGGCGGCCGCTGGGAGGCCCGGGAAACCGGCAGGATTCCGGAGAGTTAGGCGCGCTCCGGCTCGGAGGGGTCGCGGCGGGACTCGATCCGATCCTTATACAGGCGCACCGCGTCACGAATGACCTGCTCGGCGCTCGAGCGACCCCGGATGTCCTCCACGTCGACGGACTTGCCCTCGAGCACCTTGTAGTCGAGGAAGAACCGCTGGATCTCTTTCAGGCGGTGCGGCGGCAGCTCGGCCGCCTCCTGATAGTGGGCGTACTCGGGATCGTCCACGTGGACCGCGATCACCTTGTCGTCGCCGCCTTTCTCGTCGCTCATGGTGAGCACCCCGATCGCGCGCGCGCGCAGGATGCAGAGGGGCACCACCGGCTCCTGGCCCAGCACGAGGACGTCGAGGGGATCGCCGTCGTCGCAGTAGGTGCGGGGCAGGAAGCCGTAGTTGGCCGGGTAGTGCACCGCGGAGTGGAGGACCCGATCGAGCCAGAGCAGCCCGGTCTTCTTGTCCAGCTCGTACTTCACCTTCGACCCCTTGGGGATCTCGATCACGCAGCGGAAGTTCTGCTCGATGGCCTCGCCCAGCTCCACGTCGTGCCATGGGTTCACGCCTCCGAGTATACCGGCGCGCGCGCCCGCCGGCCCTGGCCGCGACCGGCGGTTTGTGTGACCATGACGCGCGTGAGCGATCGGCCGGCGGACGATCCGGAGGTCTGGTTCGACAAGGGCGTGACCGACGGCCTGCCGGTCGTGCCGCCGACGCGCGGGCGCGTGGAGCGGATGCTCGCCGCGACCACTCGCCGGCCCGAGGACCTGGTGGGCGAGATGCCGCCCAACTACGGGCGCTCGACGGTGGTCAAGGTCGCGACCAACGCGGTGATGGCGGGCTGCCGGCCCGAGTACCTGCCGGTGGTGCTGGCCGCGGTCGAGGCCGCGTGCGATCCCGCGTTCAATCTCCACGGCGTCTCGACGTCCACCCACTTCTCCGGACCGCTCGTCGTCGTGCACGGCCCGATCCGCGAGCGAATCGGTGTCAACTGCTCCTTCGGGGTGTTCGGCCCCGGCCACCGCGCCAACGCCACGATCGGACGGGCCCTACGCCTGGTGATGATCAACGTCGGCGGCGTGCGCCCGGGCGAGACCTCGATGTCGACCTTCGGGCATCCGGGGCGCTACACGTACTGCATCGGGGAGCACGAGGAGGCGAGCCCGTGGCCGCCCTACCACGCCGGGCGCGGCCTCGCCCCGGGTGACAGCGCGGTCACGGTCTTCGCGGGCGACGCGCCGCACGGCATCTCGGACCATGCCAGCCGCACCGCCCGCGCGCTCGCCGGCTCGCTCGGCTGGTCCATGGCGGGACTGTGGAACGCCAAGCACTTCCCGCTCTACTCCCACACCATGCTGGTGGTGGGCCCGGAGCACGCCCGGACGATCGCGGAGGACGGCTGGAGCAAGGAGGACCTGGTCCGGCACATCTTCGAGACCGTCCGCCTGCCCTACGGACGGCTCCTGCCGGACGAGGACAGCGGCGAGGGCACCAACCTCCGCTTCGGCAAGGAGGGCGCCCCGGCGGCCGACCGGCTGATCCCGAAGTTCCCCTCGCCGGAGGAGCTCCACGTGGTGGTGGCCGGCGGCACCGCCGGCCGCTTCTCGGTGGCTATCCCCGGCTGGCTCGGCACCCGCAACGGCTCGCGGCCGGTCACGGTCCCCATCCGGGATATTCCTTGACAGGCGCCGGCGAGTCCGCTATCTTTTTTGCCAGGTTGAGTAGGTTCACCGGTTGTGAAGAGACGAGATCAACGCCGCGGAGCACCTCAAGTCCCGCGGCGTTTTTGTTTGCCTTCCGATTCAGGAGGGCACCCCGTCATGGTGACGGGGATCACCGAGGCGTTCATGCGCCTCACGGAAAGAGGTCAGTAGATGGCTCAGGGTAACGTGAAGTGGTTCAACGACGCGAAGGGCTACGGGTTCATCTCTCAGGAGGATGGCGAGGACGTGTTCGTGCATTTCAGCGCCATTCAGGCTCAGGGCTTCAAGAGCCTGGCCGAGGGCGATCGAGTCGAGTTCGAGGTCACGCGGGGTCCGAAGGGGCTCCAGGCCGCGAACGTCCGCAAGGTCTAGCGTCTCCCTGCCGGGCCCCGGAGCATCGGGGCCCGGCCCAAAGTGCCCGCGGGGTCCCTCCCGGTCCCGTCCCCTCCTCCAGAAACAGCCTTGACAGCGCTTCCGGCGGTTTGCTAACCTGCGCGCGATTTCGGAATCCTGCTGTCCCGGTTCCTTTCGTACGTGAGCGAGCATCGGTTCTAGGGAATGTGAGCGCCGTGAGGGCCTAGGCCCCTCATCGGCGCTTTTTTGTTGTTCCCCCCGATCCCGGGGGGAATCCCCAGCCATGGTGGCGCGGGGCTTAGAGGGCGGCCATCCCCGCCCAAGGAGAGAGGGAACAGACGTATGGCACAGGGCACGGTCAAGTGGTTCAACGACGCGAAGGGGTACGGGTTCATCCAGGTCGAAGGCGGCGAAGACGTCTTCGTCCACTACAGCGCCATTCAGGCCCAGGGCTTCAAGAGCTTGGCCGAGGGCGACAAGGTCGAGTTCGAGGTGACCAAGGGGCCGAAGGGGCTCCAGGCGTCCAACGTCCGGAAGTCGGCGTAGGCGTCGCCGACCACTTGACGGCCCGCCGGTCCTCCGGCGGGCCGCTTTTTTTGCCCGCCCGCCGCCGACGCGCGGGCAAAAAAAGCCCCGACGGAGGCTGCGGCGGCCGTGCTTCTCGCCATGCCGCCCCGCTGGTGAAAGAGCGGGTCCGTCGGGGCCGGTGGTTCCTGGATCCTCCAGGGCCACCTGCAACAGCTACAACAGGGCCTTAGGAGGTGACCACCTCACAGCTCACCGTAGGGGTACACATCGGCTGGATCACCTCCCTTTCTCGGCGAGGCCCGAAACGGGGCCCAGGACCCACTCACCTTGCCGCAGACGCCGACTCCCGCCGCAAGGCTCGGTCACGTTGCTCCCGGCCGAATTGCCGAGAAGGAACGCCGCAGGAGCCTGTGTGAGCTCCGACCGATTTGGCCTCATCCTACATGAGGGCGAGTGACCGGAAAAGCATTTTTCACTTCACGGTGATCCGTCCCGAATTCTTCTCGAGCACGCCCTTGCCGACGCCGTCGACCTTCTCGAGATCTTGCGCCTTCTTGAAGGGGCCGTGCGCCTCGCGGTATTCGATGATCTTCTGCGCCGAGCCCGCCCCGACGCCGGCGAGCTTCATGAGCTCGGTCTTGGTCGCCTCGTTGATGTTGACCTTCACGTCCTTGGCGTCCACCTTCACCCGGACCGGCCGCTCCTTGTCCTTCTCCTCCCCCACCGCCACGCCGCCCGCCACGCACCACAGCGCCACCGCGACCACGCCCATCCAGCGCTTCATCATGTGGATCCTCCTGGATCGAGATGAGATGAATTGGTGGCGCGATTCCACGCCCCGCGAGGCGGGCGGTCAATCGTGGACAATTCCAGACGGCGGGATGTATCCGGAGTGTGGCTAGGTGGAGTCCGGGCGGTCGATGGAATCGAGGTAGGCCTGCCACTCCCACGCGAGCAGCGACTGCTTCTTGTGATTGCAGTCCTTGCAGGCCGCCACCAGGTTGGGGCGGATCGAGCGACCCCCGCGCACCAGGGGCACCACGTGGTCGAGCGTCAGCGCGCCCGCACCGACCTGGCGGGCACAGTAGTGGCAGCGGCCGGACGCGATGCGGCGACGCCACCACGCGGTCTGACGCAGCGCCCTCGCGCGGGCCCGCTCGCGGCGCAGGGTGTCGTCATCGATCTCGCGGATGTAGCGCTCGTCGCTCATCGCGGCTCGCCCGACGCCTCGGAGAGGCGCACCGACAGGTCCTCCCACTCCTTCATCAGCCACGCGACGCGCTCCTCGGTGTCGCGCCGCGCCTGGGCGATGTCACGCGCCCGCTGCCCGTCCCGGTAGAGGTCGGGATCGGCGAGCGAGAGACCGATGTCCTCCAGCCGCACCTCCAGCTCGTGGATCTGGGCTTCCACCGCGGCGAGGCGCGTCTTGATCGAGCGGATGTCGCGCTCGAGGGTGCGGTCTTTCCTTCTGCCTTCGACCGTTTCCTTCTTCAGGCCTTTCAGCTGCGAGGGCCCAGAGATGGCCCCCGCACTGCCCCCGTCGGCGGACACCCGGGAGACCCGCTCCTCAGCCTGGCCTCGTTTCGGCGGGTTGCTTTGGGGCGCATCCGGCCGCTTCTGCGGCTTCGTGGACGCGCCGGCGGACTGGATGGCGGCCTTGTGGTCGAGGTAGTCGTCGTAGCTGCCGAGGTGGGTGGCGAGCTGCCCATGCTCGACCTCGACCACCTGGGTGGCGATGCGATTGATGAAGTAGCGGTCGTGGGAGATGAACACGATGGTGCCGGTGAAGCCGGAGAGCGCCTCCTCCAGCACCTCCTTGGAGGCGAGATCCAGGTGGTTGGTCGGCTCGTCCATGCACAGGAGCGCGGCGGGGCGCGCGAGCATCTTGGCCAGGGCCAGCCGCGCCTTCTCGCCGCCCGACAGGACCCCCACCTTCTTCTCCACCGTGTCGCCGCTGAAGAGGAAGCTCCCGAGGATGGTGCGTAGCCGAGAGATCTGCGCCTCGGGGGCGGCCAGCTCGATCTCCTCCAGCACCGTGCGCGTCGGGTCGAGGGCGTCGAGCTGGTGCTGGGCGTAGTACTGCACCTCGACGTGGCTGCCGAGCACGCGCTCGCCCGCATCGAAGGGAAGCGTGCCCGCCAGCATCTTGAGCAGCGTCGACTTCCCCGCCCCGTTGATTCCCACCAGGGCCACGCGGTCGCCCCGCTCGACCAGGAAGTCGACTCCCGCGTAGACCACGTTGTCGCCGTAGGCCTTCCGGATGCCGGACATCCGGGCCACCAGCCGGCCGGTGCGCGGCGGCTGGGGGAACGAGAAGTGGATGCGGCGCGCGTCGGCCTCGGTCTCGATCCGCTCCATGCGGCCGAGCATCTTCACCCGGCTCTGCACCTGCCGGGCCTTGCTCGCCTTGTAGCGGAAGCGCTCGATGAACCGCTCGATCTCGGCCACCCGCTTGGCCTGGTTGCGGGCCTGCGCCTCCCGCAGCGCCTGGCGGGCCTCGCGCTCCATCAGGAAGTGGTCGTAGTCGCCGTGGTACAGCGTGACCGAGCCGCCGGCCAGCTCCGCGATGGCGGTGACCATGCGATTCAGGAAGTAACGGTCGTGCGAGACGATGACCACGCTGCCCTCGTAGGCGGCGAGAAAGTTCTCCAGCCACTGCAGCGACTCCAGGTCGAGATGGTTCGTCGGCTCGTCGAGCAGCAGGAGATCGGGGCGCAGGAGCAGCAGACGGGCCAGGGCGGCGCGCATGCGCCACCCGCCCGAGTACTCGGCGAGTGGCCGGTGCGCGCCGTCCGGCGAGAAGCCGAGCCCGCCCAGGATGATCTTGGCCTCGGCCTCGAGCCGGTAGCCGCCCAGCGCCTCGAAGCGGTGCTGGACCTCGCCGTAGGTCTCGGTCAGCTCGGGCCCGGCGTCGGGCCCGGCCATCCGGGACGCGAGGGACTCCAGCTCCGCCTCGAGGCGCCAGACCTCGTCGAAGCCCGAGAGGGCCTCCGCGAGCACCGTGCGGTCCTCGCCGGTGGTGACCTCCTGGGGAAGGTAGCCGACGGTGACCCCGCTGTCGCGGTGGACCCGCCCCGCGTCGGTCTCCTCGACACCGGCGAGGATGCGGCAGAGCGTGGTCTTCCCCGCCCCGTTCGGCCCCACCAGGCCGATCCGCTCGCCCCGCCCGATGCGCCACGTGCAGTCCTGCAGCAGCTGCTGACCGCCATAGCCCTTGGAGACCGCGTCGAGACCGAACACGCTACCCTCCGATCACCCTAGGCTCCACCTGTCCCCCACTTGTCCCTTATCCCATGGTCTGGACGCGGTCGGGCGTGACCTTGTAGATCACGCGGACCTCGCCCGCCTGGCGATACGGGTACTTGTCCTGGCCGAGATACTTCTTCGCCAGCGAGTCGATGTGGGCGTCGGCGCCCGACTCGGTGACCTCGGTCACCCGCCCGCGCACCTGGACATAACGGTACGGGTTGTCGGGATCCGAGATGGCCAGCGCCACCGATGGATTACGCCGCAGGTTCTTGTCCTTGAGACGTCCCTTCGCGGTGTTGAACCGCACGTGGGTGCCGTCGTAGTCGACCCAGACCGGCGTCACCTGCGGGGTGCCGTCGGTGTTCACGGTGGCCAGATTGGCGAACGCCTTCTTCTGCAGGATGTCCTTGAATCCGTCGGGAATGCCCGCCATCGTCTTCTCCTTTCGTCGTCTTGCGTCATCTTGCGTCGTCAGGGCTGCGGCCCCGGAACCGGCCCCGCGCGACCGCCCTCGGTCAGGAATCGCGCCCGGGCCTCCGAGAGCCCGCGCATCGCGAGCAGCAGCCGCACCAGACATTGTTGCACCAGCTGGCCGTCCTGTGCGGTCGGATCCGCCATCCACTGCCGCGCCCACTCCCGCTTCTCGGCCTGGAAGCCGAGCGTCGGGGACAGGGCCTCGAGCCGTAGCAGCAGGTCGTCGGCGGGCAGCCCGGAGGCCCGGAGCCGCGCCACCACCGCGCCGCGCACCGCCGCGTTCCAGATCCCGGTGAGCGCCTCCAGCAGCGCCGCGTAGCACGTCACGTCCGGTCGGGTCTTGAGATGCTCGAGCACGAGCCCGAGGAGCGGATGCGCGGCCGGCTCCCCCTGCTCGTCCACGCCGACCAGCCCGGCCAGGAGCGGCTCCTTGGACAGGTCCGCCACCGCCCCCAGCAGCGAGACCAGCTCGGTCACCGTCACCGCGGGGAGGCCGGCAAGGCGCTCCAGCAGGGGAAGATCCGAGCCACCCGGGATCGTCATCGCGGGCGCCCTCAGGCGCCGGGTCGAGTGATCGGGTCGCGCGGGATCGCGAGGTCGCGCGCGTGGCCGGCGGGCACCAGGAGGGCCGAGAGGAGCGCGAGGGCCGCGATCACCAGGCCGACCATGAATACCGCCCCGACCGCGTGGGCCAGCGCGGGGCGCATCTGCCCCAGCAAGTCGCCGCCCAGGGCCGCGCGCGTGAGGGGGTTCACCACCAGGTCGGGATGCGCGGCCAGCTCGCGCAGGGAGTCGCGCATGCCGTCGGGCGCGGTCGTGACCATCGCGGCGAGCCCGCGCTCCAGGCGGTGCGTCATCGCGGCGCCCATGACCGCCACGCCCACCGCGCCGCCGATGGTCCGGAAGAACGTGGTGAGCGAGGTGGCCGACCCCAGCAGCGAGCGGGGCACCGCGCTCTGCACCGCGATGAGCATCGGCACGAAGATCATGCCCATGCCTACCCCGGCCAGGCTGATGTCGCGCGCGGCCATCCCGATGGTGAGCGACTCGTTCCACCCCGAGAGCAGCACGAAGGCCAGGACCAGGGCCCCCATGCCGGTCAGCACCACCCGGCGGTAGCCGATGCGGAGCGCGAGCCGCGCGGACACGATCGAGAAGACCACCCAGCCGAACACGAAGGGGATCAGCACCCAGCCGGCCTGGGTCGCGGTGGTGCCGGTCACCGCCTGGAGGTAGAGGGGGACGTAGGTGATGGCTCCGAACATGGCCATCCCGGCGAGCAGCCCCGTGATCGCGGCCGACCGCACGATCGGGTTCGCAAAGAGGCCGAGCGGGATGACCGGCTCCTCGGCGCGCCGCTCCACGAGGACGAAGACCACCAGCAGCACCACCGAGAGCAGCAGCAGGAACAGCCCCGAGCTGCGCAGCCATCCCTCGCCCGAGCCCACGTCCACCAGGCCCACCAGGAACGCGGAGATCGCCGTCGCGAAGAGGGTCATCCCCGCCACGTCGAACGATCCGCGGGGGCGCTCTCGCGTCTCGTCGCGCAGCCCGGAGGCGATGGCGGCCGCGGCCAGGATCCCGAACGGCAGGTTGATGTAGAACACCCACCGCCAGGACACCCGGTCGGTGAGGAGCCCGCCGATGAGCGGCCCCACCAGGGAAGCGATGCCCCATACACTCGAGAAGTAGCCCTGCATCCGCGCGCGGCGCTCCATGCCGTAGAGGTCGCCGATGATCGTCATCCCGATGGTGATGAGCGAGCCGGCCCCGAGCCCCTGCAGGGCCCGGAAGGCGATGAGCTGCTCCATGCTGCGCGAGAGACCGGCGAGGGCCGAGCCCAGCAGGAAGAGGCCGAGCCCCACCAGATAGGCGGGGCGGCGGCCGAGGTAGTCGGCCAGGCGGCCCCAGATCGGCATCGACACCGTCGAGGTCAGGAGGAAGGCGGAGAAGGTCCAGGAGTAGATGCGGATCCCACCGAGGCTCGCGATCACGGTGGGCATCGCGGTCGCCACCACGGTGGACTCCATGGCGGCGAGGAACATGGCCGCCATCACGCCGGCCAGCACGAGCCCGCGCCGGGCGGAAGAGTCGACCGTCGCCATCAGTGACCGCCGGTGCAGCCCGCGCAGCGGCAGAGCGCCCGGAGCGTGGCGTAGGGGTAGACGCTCTCGCGCCCGTCGAGCCAGCCCACCCGGAGAGCGTCCGGCAGCTTCCGGATCTCCTTCGGCCAGGTCATCTCCTCGGTGAGCGCGTCCTCGGTCGCCGGCCCGCCGGCGGGGTCGTCGTGCCGGAGGCGATCGAACGGATAGATGCTGCCATGATCGTCGCCCCAGGTGACTCCGATCGCGTAGCGGCCGACCAGATGGATGTCCTTGGGCTGCGCCGGATCCGGTTGCCCCACGATCGGAAGGAACTTGCCGAGAGGGCTCACACCCCGCCTCCCGCGGCGGCCGCGCCGGCGAGGCGCCGTCCGGCCAGCAGGTAGTGCACGGCGAGATTCTGGTGGTGGCCCCAGCGGCTCGCGCGGCGCCGCACCGCGGCCTCGTCGAGCGGACGCCCCCGACCGTAGAAGTGCTCGAAGGCGCGCCGCACTGCCAGATCGCCGGCGGCGCAGACGTCGCCGCGGCCGAGGCAGCGCGCCAGGAACCACTCCGCGCTCCACCGCCCGAAGCCGCGCACCGCGGTGAGGCGCTCGATGACCTCGTCGTTCGACCGGGAGGCGAGCGCGGCCAGGTCCAGGGCGCCGGTGGCGACCTCGCGGGCGAGCCCCACCACGTACTCCGCTTTCCGCGTGGTCAGCTGCATGCCCCGCAGATCCGCAACCCGCGCGCCGGCCAGCACCGCCGGCTCCGGGAAAGCGTACACCGCCTGACCGCCGGCCAGCAGGGGCTCCCCGAAGCGCCGGACGAGGCGGGCCCGGAGCGTGAACGCGAAGGCCAGGTTCACCTGCTGCGCGCAGACGGAGCTGACGAGCATCTCGAACGGGCTGGGCGACAGGGTCGGGCGGAGACCGTGCAGGCGCGGAGCCAGGTCACGCAGGACCGGATCGCCCGCGGCCGCGGCCCGGAACGAGGGCAGGTCGAGGTCGAGCCCGCAGACGTGCCGGACCTCGCGGATGGCCTGGTCGACGACCGCGGCGCGCCTGACGCCCGGCACCGAGACGGTCAAGCGCGTCGCGTCCGGGTCCCCGCTCCAGCGCAGCTCGTAGACCCGCCAGCGTCCGTCCGCCTTGAACGCGCGGCGGAAGAGCCCGTTGGTCAGACGATTCACGGGGTCTTCTCCCCAGAGATGGAACCGCGACAGTGTCGCGGCCACGTTCACCGGGCCCGGGGCCACGAAGCTGGCGTCCATGACGGCGCCCAAGTCTACCAGAGGCGTGCGGGATCGGGTACGTAGCGCTACGAGGGAGGGGCCCGGGCGCACGATACCGGGCGCGACTGCGAGCGCCCCGGAGGGCGGCTCAGTGACGGATGTCGAAGTAGACGGGACCGGGCGGGATCGGATCGGCGCCGTTCAGGCGCTTGACGCAGAAGTTGAACTCGACCACGTCGCTCGTGTAGGGCTCGAGCAGCGCACGCACGGTGAGGTCGTGCGGCAGCGGCAGGAGCAGGTGGTCGAGGCCCATGGTCCGGAGGGTCGCGGCGATGGCCGCGAAGGCCCGGAACCCGCCCTCACCCTTGAGGGTCACGTCGTAGGCCTTGACGGCCCGGATCCGCTCCGGATCGAGGCCCCGGCGCACCCGGTCGTCCCACAGCGACACCCAGGCGCTCCCGTCGGGCCCGAAGGCGGTGAGGCTTCCCAGGTAGGGGCCGCGCGGGTGGGGCTGGAAGAGATCCGATACCAGATACCGCGGCACGAAGTGATGCAGGTAGACCTCGCCGAACCGCCAGGCTGCGTGCGCGGGATCGCCGAGCGCGTCGACCTTGCGGATGTGCACCTCGGGGTCCGGCACGAACCGGGCCAGGTCCAGCACCAGATAGTCGAACCGCGCGACCGGCTCCCAGCCAAGGTTGGTCACCATCGCCATCGAGGCCACGTTGGTGACCCCGATCAGCCCCGTCACGTACGGCGCTCGCTGCTCCTCCACCCACGCGGCGGCCGCGCGCATGAGCAGCGTGCCGACTCCGCGGCCCCGCACCCGCTGGACGACGCGCGTGTTGAAGCTGTAGCCGGCCATGCATGGCCGGCCCGCCACCCGCACCGGGTTCAGGGCCACGCAGTTCACGCCCACGATCTGACCGTCGGACTCGGCGACGAACGTGCGGCAGCGGTTGTAGGCGACGGTGCGGGCGAAGAAGTTCCGCCGGGCCTGGATCAGCGCGGCGCCCGAATCGGGCGCCGCGCCGTCGAGCGATTGCAGCGCGGTACTGTCGGAGGGAAGGGCGTCTCGGAGCGAGATGCCGGCCGAACTGATGCCCGAGGTCATATGCTCGCGACAAGAATACTCATCTTTCGTCCGTCCGCAACTTTTGCGGTGTGAAGGCCGCTGCTATGGCGGCCCTTGCAAGGCGTGGCCATAAATGCCAATAATGACGAGTGCTTAGCTGAGGTGGAACGGAACGTCCACCACCACGACCCCCTTCCGGAACAGGAGCGCGCCCTTGATCAGCAGGGCGGTTTGGTTGTGCAGCAGGTGTTGCCACCAGCGCGCCGGCACGAACTCCGGAATCACGATGGTGACCACGTGGTTCTCGCCGACCGCGAGCAGGTGGTTGACGTAGTCGAGGAACGGGGTGAGCAGCGAGCGGTACGGCGAGGTCAGCACCACCAGCGGAACGCCCAGCCCGAACTTGCCCCACTTCTCCTCGAGCTTCTGGGTCCGCTCCGGATCGAGCTCCACGTAGACCGCCTTCGCGGAGGTGGAGAGGGTCTGCGCGTAGCGCAGTGCCGCCGCGACCCCGCGATGCAGATCGCCGACCAGCACCAGCACCGAGTGCTGGATCGGTGGCGGGCCGCCGTAGTTGACGAGGGAGAGCTGCCGCGCCACGTCCGCGTAGTGGCGATGGATCATCATGAACAACGCGACCAGCAGCGGGATCAGCAGCACCACCATCCACGCCCCGTGGCTGAACTTGGTGGCCGCGATCACCAGCATCACGAGCCCGGTGGTGGCGGCGCCCACCGCGTTCAGCACCCACCGCCACCACCAGCCCTCTTCGCGGCGCGAGAGCCATCGCCGCACCATGCTCGCCTGCGAGAGGGTGAAGGAGACGAAGACGCCCACCGCGTAGAGGGGAATGAGGGCGTGGGTCGCGCCGCCGAAGAGCAAGATCAGCAGCGCGGCGAGACCACCCAGGATCAAGATGCCGTTGGAGAACACGAGCCGGTCGCCGCGGGTGCCGAACTGCCGTGGAATGAACCCGTCGCGAGCCAGGAAGTAGGCGAGCCGCGGGAAGTCCGCGAAGGCGGTGTTGGCCGCGAACACCAGGATCAGCATCGTGACGGCCTGGACCTCGTAGTAGAGCAGGCCGCCCCCGAAGATGAGCCGGGCCAGCTGCGATACCACCGTCTCTTCCGCACGCGGCAACACCTGATAGTGGTGGGCCAGGAACGTGATGCCGATGAAGAGGGTGACCAGGATGATGCCGAGCCACGCGAGCACGATCCGCGCGTTGCGGGCTTCCGGGGGCCGGAACGCGGGCACCCCGTCGGAGACCGCCTCGACCCCGGTGAGCGCGGCGCAGCCGGAGGCGAAGGCGCGGAGCACCAGGAAGATGGTCAGGGCCTGGCTCATCTCCGCGGGCTCGGCGGCGGGCGCGGGGACGCCCTCCCAGCCGAATATCCAGCGCACGAAGCCGTAGGCGAGCATGGCCGCGAAGCTCACCACGAAGAGATAGGTCGGCACCGCGAAGAGTGCGCCCGACTCCCGCAGGCCGCGGAGGTTCACGGTGGCGATGCCCGCGATGAAGATCACCCCGAGCGCGATGCGATAGTCGTAGAGGATCGGGAACGCGGAGGTGATGGCGGCCACGCCCGCGGCCACGCTCACCGCCACCGTCAGCACGTAGTCGATGAGCAGGGCGCCCGCGGCCACCAGGGCCGGCAGCGTACCGAGGTTGTCCTTGGTGACGATGTAGGCCCCGCCGCCGTGCGGGTACGCGAGGATGGTCTGGCGGTAGGAGCTGACGACCACCGCGATCAGCAGGGCGATCGCGATGCCGATCGGGATCGAGAACGTGAGCGCGGCACTGCCCGCGAGCACCAGGACGAGCAGGATCTCCTCGGTGGCGTACGCGACCGAGGAGAGCGCGTCGGACGAGAAGACCGCGAGGGCCGAGGTGCGGGAGAGACGCTCGTGCCGGGCCTGCGCCGTCGCCAGCGGTGACCCGACGAACAGCTTCTTGACCGCACTGATCTTCACCCGGGCAGCCTCTCGATCACGCTAGTGGCGGAGGCGCCCGGGTGTCAAGCATTCGAAGGCCGCGGAGCGCCCGCGGCCTACCGTGTCGAGCCGGCGTCCTTGTGGTTGGACGAGGTGTCCTTGGGCTCCGACCCCGCGTCGGACGTCTCCACGCCCTTCTTGAACTCGCGGATCGCCTGCCCCAGCGACCGTCCCAGGTCGGGAATCTTCGAGCCGCCGAACAGCACCAGCGCGATGAGCAAGATCAGCATCAGTTCCTGAGCACCCAACCCAAACATAGGTATCCTCCTCGAATCGAGATTTCGTCACCACGCGGACGGCGAGCCGTCCACGAGCACCGCGTGGAGAGGAGGCTAGCGGCAGGGGGGCGCTCGGAAGCGCGCGGGCGTCGCGGCGGGCCTGACTCGGCCGACCAGGCGGCCGGTCAGGATCGCGGCGAGCGCGATGAGAACCGGCGTCCAGTCGCGGACCGGCGCGAGCAGCGCCGGGCTCTGCTCCGAGAGCAGGAGCGGCAGGAAGTCGCCGTCGTCGTCGTCGAAATAGCTCGGGACCCACGCGAAATCGACCGACTGCAGGGCGGCGGCCGACGTCAGCCCCACGTGGAGGAGCACCAGCACCGCCAGGAGCGTGCGCGACCCGAGCATGGCGCCGAGCCTACGGCCGCGCCGCTCGGGTGTCAAATTCGGCTCCGAACCGTCGGGGCCAGTGCGATGCTGGGGGAAGGAGCGCGGCCCCGTGAGCGGCACACCGATTCCCGACGTAGACAGCGCCGAGCCGCCACGCTCGGGGTCGCCACACCCGTCCCCGCGCCCCCGCCGTCCTCCCGGTTCGTGAGCGACCTCCACCAGTTCGTCGGCCACTGGGGCTACGCGGCCATCTTCGTGGTGGTCGTCCTCGGCAACGTGGGCCTGCCGGTTCCCGAGGAGACGATCCTGGCCCTCGCGGGCTACCTGGTCTGGCGGGGCAAGCTGCGCCTGTCGCTCGTCCTGGCGGTCGGCATCGTGAGCGCGGTGGTGGGCGACAACATCGGGTACTGGCTCGGCCGCCGCTACGGCCAGATCGCCCTGCCTCGCTACGCGCGCTGGGTCCTCGGACATCCCGAGCGCCTCGAGACCATGAAGGCGTTCGTGGCGCGCCGCGGCCCGGTCGCGGTGTTCGTGGCCCGCTTCGTGCCGGGGGTGCGCTTCACCGCCGGTCCCCTCGCGGGGGCCCTCGGGATGCGGTTCGCCTCGTTCCTGCTCGCCAACGTGGCCGGCGCGGTGGTGTACGTCCCGGTGGTGGTGGGAGCCGGCCTCGCGGTCGGCTACGGCTTCGGCGCCTACGTGGAGCGGCTGCGCTACCTGGTCGGAGAGGTGGAGCGGACGGTCCTGCTGGTGGTCCTGGCCGGGATCCTGTCCCTCATCGCTCTCCGGATCTGGCAGGCCGCGCGACCGTCCAAGCAGTCCTGAGCCCGCGGCGCCCGGTTGCACGCCGGGCGCCGCGGGCTCGCGGTCGATCTCAGTGACCCTTGGCCTCCCCGAAGCCGGCGGAGCCCTGGAGACGCTCCTCGGTGCCCGGGATGTAGCGCCGCTCCAGCTCCTGGAAGTGCGACACCCGCGCCATCACGTGATGGCTCTCGGTCGGGTGCCCCACCTTCAGCCGCTCCAGCGTCCACTGGGCCTGCTCCTCGTTCTTCACCAGCTCCTGCATGAAGTTCCACACCGAGTACATCGCGGCGTGGGCGCCGAAGAGGGTGATGAAGATGAAGCGGTACCCGAGCTCGCCCAGCTCCCGGAACGTGAGCGGGCTGGCGTCCTTGTGCCAGCGGAACGACGACGAGTAGTTGAAGGCCAGGGGCAGGTTCGGGTGGGACTGCCGCATCGCCCGCGCGAACTCGATGGCTGGCTCGCGGTCCGCGCTCGACAGCTCGGCCCACACCAGGTCCACCCCCGCGTCGGCATAGGCGCGGCCGCGCCAGATCGCTTCCTCCATGCTCCCGCCCACCGCCCCGAAGGCGTCGGTGCGGGCGATGATCACGAAGTCGCGGTCGAGACGGTCGCGCTCCGCGATCGCGGACCGGTACTTCCCGAGGGCCTCCTCACGCGACACGATGGTCTTGCCCGCGATGTGCCCGCACCGCTTGGGGAAGCGCTGGTCCTCGAGGTGGATGCCCGCCACCCCGGTCTTCACGAACTCCTGGACCGTCCGCATCGTGGAGAGCGCGTTGCCGTAGCCGTCGTCGGCGTCGGCGATGATCGGCAGGTCCACCGCGCTCGCCACCATCGAGGCCGCCTTGGTGACCTCGGTCATGGTGAGGAAGCCCATGTCGGGCCAGCCGTTCAGCATCGCGAGCGAGTAGCCGCTCAGGTAGATCGACTTCATCCCGGCCTGCTCGGCGATCTGCGCGTCGAGCGGTGAGTAGATGCCGCCGGTGAAGAGGTAGGGCTCTTCCGCGAGGAGCCGGCGGAACGTCTTGCCCTTCGATTCCATCGTCGAGCCTCCGTCAGGCGAGCCACACCGGAGACGAGTCTCCGTCACTGGCCCGCGGTCGTGGGATTGGGTTCGCTCGCTCAGGAGACGCCGCCGGCCGCCGGGACCGGCGGCCGCGCCCAGGGCAGCTCCAGCAGGACCTCGGCGCAGCTCGAGCAGTAGCTGGTGGACTCGAGCTGGTACGAGCAGGCCGGGCAGCAGGCGGCCCCGCATGCGATACAGCCCAGGTGGTTGAACGCGAACTCGACCTCGGTCCCGCAGCGGCACCGGCTTCCCATCGTCGATTCCTCCTCCAGCGAGATGCCTCTCGGAAGGAGTCAAGAACCGTTCCATGCGCGACTGCCTCGGAAGAACTTGTTTTTGCTGAGCATGTGCACAGGAGTTCAGTCAGCCATGTGACACACGTGTCTCACTGCTGGTGGGTGAATGGTGCGGCACTGAACTGTAAGCTATTAGAAACTTGGAGAGAGGATGCGGCAGACGCCATGAGTTCTTAGGGACTCATATTTGAGTCTACTACGACTCACCTTTGTACTTCTTCGTGTTTATCGCGTACTTGGAGAGTAACCGATGGAAGTTACGGCGGGTGATCCCCGCCTTCTGGGAGGCCACCGAGATGTTGCCGCGAGCCTCGGCCAGGAACCGCGCGACGGCCTCCTTCTCGAACATCGAGACCACCCGCTCCTTGGCCTTCACGAACCCTTCCTGCGTCGTGACCGGGATGGGCCCGGCATCCTTCATGTAAAGCGGCAGATGCGCGACCTCCACCTGCTGGCTGGAGGAGAGGACCACCGCGCGCTCGATGATGTTCTCCAGCTCGCGCAGGTTGCCGGGCCAGCCGTAGCGCCTCAAGAGATCGAGCGCCTCGGGCGAAAAGCGATCGACCTTCTTGTTCACCTTGGCCTCGGCCTTCCGGAGAAAGTGGTAGGCCAAGACCGGGATGTCCTCGCTGCGCTCCCGCAAGGGTGGCAGCACCACCGTGAAGGCGTTGAAGCGATAGAACAGGTCCTCCCGGAACTCGCCCGCGGCCAGGGCCCGGTCGAGGTCCCGGTTGGTGGCCGCGATCACCCGCACCCGCACCTTCCGGGTCACCACGTCGCCCACCGGCTTCACCTCGCCCGCCTGCAGCACCCGGAGCAGCTTGCCCTGCATCTCGATCGGCATGTCGCCGACCTCGTCCAGGAAGATGGTCGCCCCGTCCGCCTTCTCGAACAGACCCGCCTTGTCCGCGATCGCCCCCGTGAAGGCGCCCCGCTTGTGCCCGAAGAGCTCCGACTCCATCAGGGTCGGGGTCAGCGCGGTACAGTTCACGGTGACCAGCGGCTTGTCCCGCAGATTCGAATAGCGGTGGATCGCGCGGGCCACCAGCTCCTTGCCGGTGCCGGACTCCCCGCGGATCAGCACCGTGGTCGGACTCTGGGCGACCCGCACCACCTGCTCGGCCAGCTCCCGCATCTTGGGGTTCTGGCCGATGATGAACTCGCCCTCCGCCTTGGCCTGCAGCTCCCGCAGCATCAGCGAGTAGCGGTCCTCGAGCTCCTCGGTGCGCTTGCGCTCGGCCAGGAGATCCCACATGAACTTCGCGCTCGCGCCGCCCATCACCTCCGCGCCCGCGGGCTTGAGGCGCAGGATGGCCTCCTGCACGTCCGGGTTCCCGGTGACGTCGATGATGAGATCGAGCGGCGCCTCCGCGATCATCTCGCGCAGGTCGGTGCCCATCGGGACGTTGAGCCGGCGGGCCAGCTCGAGGCCGGGAGCCCAGGGGTTCACGTCGACAACCCCCACGATGGCCACGGTCGGGTCGCCGCTGAACATCTCGAGCAGGGCGCGCCCGCCCTTGCCCGCCCCGACGATGACGACCCTGGTCACCTTCCCGGCTAGAAGGGCTGGGCCTCCGGGCGCTTGGCCAGGCGCTCGAAGGAAGCATACTCCGGGATGAACGTCACCTGCACCTTGCCGGTGGGACCGTTGCGCTGCTTGCCGATGATCACGTCCGCGACGCGGTCGCCGTCCTCGGACTGCAGACCGTACCGCTCGGGCCGGTAGAGGAAGAGGATCACGTCGGCGTCCTGCTCGAGCGCGCCCGACTCCCGCAGGTCCGAGAGCTGCGGCTCCTTCCGCTCGCGGGTCTCGACCGCGCGGGAGAGCTGGGAGAGTGCGACCACCGGCACGTTCAGCTCCTTGGCCAGCGCCTTGAGGGAGCGCGAGATCTCGGAGATCTCCTGCTGGCGATTCTCCTGCTGGTGGCGACCGCGCATCAGCTGGAGGTAGTCGATCACGATCAGGTCGAGGCCGTGCTCGGCCTTCATGCGCCGGGCCTTGGCCCTCGCCTCGAGCACGGTGAGCGCGGGCGAATCGTCGATGTAGACCGGCGCTTCCGCGAGCCGCCCCGCCGCGTTGGTCAGCCGGGTCCAGTCGCGCGGGTCGAGGTAGCCGGTGCGCACCTTGTGCGAGTCGACCTTGGCCTCGGAGCAGAGCAGGCGCTGGACGAGCTGCTCCTTGGACATCTCGAGGCTCAGCACCAGCACCCGCTTGTGGTCCTCGACCCCCGCGTACTTGGCGATGTTGAGCGCGAAGGCGGTCTTTCCCATCGAGGGACGGCCCGCGATGATGATGAAATCGCTGGCCTGGAAGCCCGAGGTCATCCGATCCAGGTCGTCGAAGCCGGTGGCGAGCCCGGTGATGTGCTCCTTGCGGTCGTAGAGCTTCTCGATGTGCTCGAAGGTGTCCTTCAGGATGGCCCGCACCGGGAACGCCGAGCCCTGCATCCGCCGCTCGGAGACCTGGAAGATGAGCCGCTCCGCCTCGTCGAGCAGCTTGTCCACGTCGTCCCGGGCCTCGTAGCTCTGCCCGATGATGTCGGTGGCAATGCGGATCAGGTCCCGCAGCAGCGCCTTCTCTCGGACGATCGCCCCGTAGGAGAGGAGGTGAGCCGCGGTGGTGGCTTCCTCCACCAGGCTCGCCAGCGCGGCGGCGCCCCCGATCTCCTCCAGCTCGGCGCGCCGCTTGAGCTCCTCGGAGACGGTCAGCAGGTCGACCGGCTCGTTGCGCTCGAAGAGCGACAGGGTGGCGTCGAAGATCTTGCGGTGGCCTTCCTTGTAGAAGTCGGCCGCCTTGAGCAGCTCGATCGCCTTGGGCAGGCTCTCCCGCTCGAGGAGGATCGCTCCCAGCACGGCCCGCTCCGCCTCCAGGCTGTGGGGAGGGATCTTGGAGGTGAGGAGATCGGTCAGAGTGGCCACGGTCTACCTCCGGCGGATCGGCAGCGCGCCGCCGCCTACTTCCGGCTGACGGACGACATGCCCATCGCCTACTCCCGGCTGACGGACACCTTCAGCTGGGCGGTGACGTCGCCGTGCAGGCGCACCGGCACCGTGAACTCTCCCAGGCTCTTGATCGGCTCGTCGAGCCCGATGCGGCGGCGCTCGATCTCGACCCCGTGCTGGGCCAGGAAGGCGGCGAGGTCCGCGCGCCCCACCGACCCGAAGAGCCGACCCTCGTCGGAGGCCTGCCGGCGCTGGATGAAGTGCAGGGCCTCGATGGCCTGGGCCTGGCCCTGCGCGTCCGCCCGCAGCTTGGCGGCCTGGGCGTCCTGGCGCGACTTGATCTGGGCCAGGTTCTTGAGATTCGCGTCGGTGGCCTGCAGGGCCAGCTTCTGCGGGAGCAGGTAGTTCCGCGCATAGCCGTCGGAGACATCGCGGATCTCGCCGCGGCGGCCGAGCGTCGAGACGTCGTCCATCAGGATGATCTTCATGGCAGGATGATCTTCATGGCAGGATGATCTTCATGATCGGCTCCTCGGCCCCGTTACTCTGACGTCTGGGCGAGCAGGGCGACGGTGCGAGCCCGCCGGACCGCGCGCGTGAGCTGGCGCTGATGACGCGCGCAGCTGCCGGAGATACGGCGGGGCGTGATCTTGCCACGCTCCGATACGAAGTTGCGGAGCCGGCGGATGTCCTTGTGGTCGATCAGGTCGACCCGATCGACGCAGAACTTGCAAACCTTGCGGCGCCCGAACCGGCGCCGCTTGACGGGCTTCGATGCTGGCGGAATGGCTCGATCCTCCTCCTTGTAAAACCTGCCAGACTCGTAAAACCTGCCGGGCTGGTGAAACCGACAAACTCATCGTGCCGGTGAATCCGGCCCGCTAGAACGGCACCTCGTCGTCGCCGCCCTCGCTGCCGGCCTCGACCGGCTCGGGGACCCCGGGCGCGGAGGAGGCGGCGGCCGACTTGCCGCGGCCCATGAACTGCACCCGCTCCGCGACGACCTCGACCACGCTGCGCTTCTGGCCGTCCTTGGTCTCCCAGTCCCGCGTCTGCAGACGGCCCTCGACCATGACCGGGCTGCCCTTGTCGAGGTACTCGCCGCAGCTCTCTGCCTGCTTGCCCCAGACCACGCAGGTCAGGAAGCAGGTCTCTTCCCGCTTCTCCCCGCCCTGGGTCGTGTAGTTGCGATTGACGGCCAGCCGGAGGTCGGCCACCGCGGTGCCGCTGGGCGTGTACCGGAGCTCCGGGGTTCGCGTGAGGTTGCCGATCAGGAAGACTCGGTTGAGACTCGCCATCAGGAAACCTCCTCCACCGCCGGAGTCTGCGGCTTCGGCGCCGAGCGGATCCGCTTGCGGACGGGAACGCGAGTCGTGAAGTGCCGGAGCACCTGCTCGTTGAGCGTCAGCTGCCGCTCGTACTCCTTCATCATGGTCGGCTCCGCCTTGCCCTCGATGACCGCGTAGGTGCCTTCCCGCTGCTTCCGGATCTCGTAGGCCAGCCGACGCTTGCCCCAGCTCTCGGCCTTGGTGACCTCACCGCCGAGGGACTTGAACGTCTCCTGCAGCTTGGTGAGCAGGGCGGTCACGTCTTCCTCGGTAGGTCGTGGATCGATGATCACTAGAATCTCGTACGGGTACAGACCACTCACCTCCTCTAACTATTGCCTGTCTGTGCTCGAAAGCGCTTCAGGTTACCAGAGCCTCTCGCGAAAGACAACCTCGCGTCAAGAGTGGACAAAACAAGACGGCCCCCGCCGTCGCCGGCGAGGGCCGCCCAGTGCTTGAAACCGGGTCTAGAAGTCCCCGTGAGGCATCGGCGGGGCCGCCGCCGGCTTGTCCTCGGGCAGGTCGGTGATCAGGGCCTCGGTGGTGAGCAGCAGCGAGGACACCGACGCCGCGTTCTGCAGCGCCACCCGCTCCACCTTGGTCGGATCGATGATGCCGGCCTGGATCATGTCCACGAACTCGAGCGACTCCGCGTCGAAGCCGCGGGTCACCACCTTCTCGGCCTTCACCTTCTCGACGATCACGCTGCCCTCGAGCCCCGCGTTCTCCACGATCTGGCGGATGGGCTCCTCGAGCGCGCGCCGGACGATCATGGCGCCGACCTTCTCATCCCCCTCCAGCTTCAGGCCGTCGATGGACGCGGCCGCCCGCAGAAGCGCCACGCCGCCGCCCGGCACGATGCCTTCCTCGACCGCGGCGCGGGTCGCGTTCAGCGCGTCCTCCACGCGGGCCTTCTTCTCCTTCATCGCGGTCTCGGTCGCGGCGCCCACCTTGATGACCGCCACGCCGCCGGCCAGCTTGGCCAGCCGCTCCTGCAGCTTCTCCCGGTCGTAGTCCGAGGTGGTCTCCTCGATCTGGGCCCGGATCTGCTTGATGCGGCCCTCGATGGCCGCGGTCTTGCCCGCGCCCTCGACGAGGGTGGTGTTGTCCTTGTCCACCACGATCTTCTTGGCCTTGCCGAGGTCCTCGAGCTTGATGTTCTCGAGCTTGATGCCGAGATCCTCGGTGATGGCCTTGCCGCCGGTCAGGATCGCGATGTCCTCCAGCATGGCCTTGCGGCGATCGCCGAAGCCGGGGGCCTTCACCGCCGCGGTGTGCAGCGTGCCGCGCAGCTTGTTGACCACCAGGGTAGCCAGGGCTTCGCCTTCGATATCCTCCGCGATGATGAGGAACGGCTTGCCGGAGCGCGCGACCTGCTCGAGCAGCGGCAGCATGTCCTTCATCACGCTGATCTTCTTCTCGTGGATCAGCACCAGCGCATCCTCCAGCACGACCTCCATGCGCTCGGCGTCGGTCACGAAGTAGGGCGAGAGGTAGCCGCGGTCGAACTGCATGCCCTCGACCACGTCCAGCACCGTGTCCGCCGACTTCGACTCCTCGACGGTGATGACCCCGTCCTTGCCCACCTTCTCCATCGCCTCGGCGATCAGGCTGCCGATCGTCTTGTCGTTGTTGGAGGCGATGGTGGCGACCTGGGCGATCTCCTTCTTGTCCTTGGTCGACTTCGACATCTTCTTCAGATCCTCGACGACCGCCTCGACCGCCTTGTCGATGCCGCGCTTCAGCCCCATGGGGTTGGCGCCCGCGGTCACGTTCTTCAGGCCCTCGCGCACGATGGCGTGGGCCAGCACGGTGGCGGTGGTGGTCCCGTCGCCCGCGATATCCGAGGTCTTGGACGCGACTTCCTTCACCATCTGCGCGCCCATGTCCTCGTAGTTGTCCTTGAGCTCGATCTCCTTGGCGACCGTCACCCCGTCCTTGGTGATGGTCGGGCTGCCGAACTTCTTGTCGATGACCACGTTGCGACCCTTCGGGCCCATGGTCGCCTTGACCGCCGACGCCATGATGTTGACCCCGCGCAGCAGGGCCGCCCGTCCCTCGTCACTGAACATGACCTGCTTCGGCATCTCTCGATCTCCTCCTGGCTCACTCGATGGAATTGACCGCCCCCCGCGTGCGGAGGCCGGTCGGGTTGAATACGCTGGGTCTGAGACGGCCGCTACTCGATGATCGCGAGCACGTCCTCTTCGCGCAGGATCAGGTACTCCTCGTCGTCCAGCTTGACCTCGGAGCCGGAGTACTTGCCGAAGAGGATCTTGTCGCCGGCCTTCACGTCGAGCGGCACCTTCTTGCCCTCGTCGTTCACCTTCCCGTTCCCCACCGCGATGACCTTGCCCTCCTGGGGCTTCTCCTTCGCCGTGTCCGGGATGATGATGCCGCCCTTCTTGACCTCCTTCTCCTCCTCCCGCTTGACGAGGATTCGGTCGTGCAACGGACGAATCTTCATGGTCAACGCCCCTCCAGATAGTAAGATGTTGGCCCTTGCGGCAAATGCCGCCCCTGGCGTTGTTAGCACTCAGCCAAGGCGAGTGCTAATATAGCGGGCGGGCGGCCGCTTGTCAAACGGAAATAAGCCTTTCCCCACGAGCACTTGTGCCAAATCCAACATAAGGTGGCCCATGACTCCAAGCCCCGCTAAGCCCGCCGTCCTCATCTCCCGGCTGGTCCCCGAGCCCGCCATCGAGATGGCCCGGCGCGGCGCCGAGATCGACGCGTACGGCACGGACGCGGCGATGCCTCGCCCGGAGCTGCTCGCGCGCCTGCGCGGCAAGCAAGGGCTGATCTGCATGATCAGCGAGGCGATCGATCAGGCGCTGCTGGACGCGTGCCCGGACCTGCGCGTCGTCTCCAACGTCGCGGTCGGCTTCAACAACGTCGACGTGGCGGCCTGCACCAAGCGGGGCGTGGTGGTCACCAACACCCCCGACGTGCTGACCGACACCACCGCCGACTTCGCGTGGGCCCTCCTGATGGCCACCGCGCGTCGCGTGGTGGAAGCCGACCGTTACCTGCGCGAGGGCCGATTCCAGCAGTGGCAGTACATGACGCTCCTGGGCGGCGACGTGCACGGCAAGACCCTGGGCGTGGTCGGCTTCGGCCGCATCGGCCGCGCGATGGCGCGGCGGGGCCGGGGCTTCGGGATGCGCGTGCTCTACCAGGACGCGGTGGCCGCCGACGCGGCGACCGAGCGTGACCTTCACGCGAGCCGCGTCGACCTGGCCACCCTGCTGCGCGAGTCCGACTTCGTCACGCTCCACACCCCGCTGATCCCCGAGACCCGACACCTGATCAACGCCCGGTCGCTCCGCACCATGAAGAAGACCGCATACCTGATCAACGCGGCGCGGGGGCCGGTGGTGGACGAGGCGGCTCTCGTCCAGGCGCTCCGCGAGGGCTGGATCGCCGGCGCCGGCATCGACGTCTTCGAGGAGGAGCCGAAGGTGCACCCGGGGCTGATCGGTCTGACGAACGCGGTGCTGGCCCCGCACATCGCGAGCGCCTCCTCGGAGACGCGTCTCAAGATGGCCACGCTGGCGGTCGAGAACTGCCTCGCGGTGCTCGGAGGGAGGACCCCGCCCACCCCGGTCAATCCCGAGGTCCTGGCCCGCCGCTAATTTAGCCCCGGTCCATCTCCATGGACTCGCCCCACCTCTGGGCCTTCTACCTCGCGTTCCTGCCCCGGTTCATCGGCCCGGGCAACCCGCCCCTGGCCCGCTCGCTGCTACTGGCCGGGCTCACATCGGGATCGGGGTGGCGTGGCTGGCCACGCTCGCCTTCGCGGTGGGCCGGATCCGGCCGCTGGTGGAGAGGCGGCTCCGGCGCGCCCGGCTCGAGGGCGCGGGCGGCGCGGTGCCTGATCGGGCTCGGGGTCAGGCTGGCTGCCGCGCGCCGCTGAGGACCACCGCGCGCTCGAGGCGCCGGCCAAGTCGCTCCAGCCGGTGCTCGAACGCGGCCAGCACCCGCTCCGAGGCCCGGTGGCGCCGGGCGAGGGCGAGGGCCTCCTCCACCACCGAGCGTGCGGCGGCCAGGTCCCGTCGCCGGTGCTCGTGGACCTTGGCGATCTCCTCCCACGGACGCGGGTCGAAGTCGCGCGGAGCGCGGGCGGCCGCCTCCCAGAGCGCGCGCGCCTCGTCCCACCGCGCGCGCCGCTTCTCGCCCTGGGCCAGGCGCAGCAGCAGGCGCTCGCGAAACGGGGCGGCCAGCCCCGCGTCGAGCGCCATGCGGTAGCAGGCCAGGCTGCGCTCGGGCTCGGCGGCCTCCAGGAGCCGGCCCAGGCCGGCCAGCGCCTCGGGCTCGAGGTCGGAGACCGGCGCCCGGACCACCGCGTCCGCCACCCAGCCGGTCAGGGCCGCCAGCGACAGGATGTCGTGGCGGTTGTGCTCGAAGATCCGGGGCAGCTCGTGGGGCTGCTTGCGCCGCAGGTACTCGAAGTAGACGGTGGGGATCAAGGCCCCCGGCAGGTCGTCGTCTCGAATGAAACGGAGGATGGTCTGCTCCACCGTCCCCAGCCGACAGTCGTCGAGGCGCGCGCTCCACAGGCGGCGCGCGGGGCCCAGCAGGTCGAGGTGGAACACCTCGCCGGGGAAGCGGCGTCGGCCGAGCACGAAGCGGGTCTCGAGCAGCGGGAGGTCGAAGCCGGCCCCGTTGTAGGTCACGAAGCCGTCGAACTCCCGGAACATCGCCTCGAGCGCGGTCAGGAGCCCGGGCTCCTCGTCGAGGTCGCGCATGAAGAACTGGCGCACCTCGAAGTCGTCGCCGTCGAAGAAGCCGACCCCGACCAGGAACGCGTAGGTGCCGGTGCCGCCGGCCAGGCCGGTGGTCTCGGTGTCGAGATAGAGGAGCCGGCGTCCCGCGGCGGGCGCCTCTCCCGTACGGCTCAGCAGGGCCAGGGCCTCGGGCGTCGCATCGCGCGCGGCCAGCAGCGACTGGGCCCCGTGGCAGTGGTCCACCGGGAAGCGGCGGCGCACCACGAGCAGCTTGCCCCGCTCCGTCTCCTCCACCGCGCCGTCCAGGAGGGCTTCCAGCGAGCGGGCGGGCGGCGCGGGCGGACGCTGCCGGCTCTTCGCCTCGATGCGGCGAATGATGCGGGTCAGCTCGGTCAGATCGCGCGCCACGGGAGCCGAGGGGTCAGCGCCGGGGCACGAGGCGCTTCAGGATATTCATCGCGATCGGCTTGGCCTGGCGGCCCACCTCGTTGACCGGCCCCGCGCACGAGGGGCAGCCGCTCCGGCAGCCGCACGCCTCGAGCGTCTCGAAGCCGCGGGCGAGCAGATCCGGCAGGACCTCGAAGATGCGCTCGGCCAGGCCGATGCCGCCGGGCTGGTTGTCGTAGAGGTAGATCGTGGGCGTGAAGGTCTCGCCCTGCATGAGCTGGGCGCGCATGGTCTCGCGCGTCACCACCTGTCCCGCCTGCGACGGCGAGCCGTCGCCGAGCCACGAGCCCACGTCGCGGATGTCGCACAGCAGGAAGGTCGGGGCCAGGCTGTGCAGCAGGTGAGAGAGCGCGCGCAGCCCGTCGACCAGGTCGTCCCGCCGCGGCGAGATCTGGGCGAGGAGCGCGGGATCGAGGGTGAGCCACGCGCTGGTGGTCTGCATCTCCTGCTGGGGCAGCTCGACCTCGCCCGAGCCCACGTTCTCCAGCGTGCCCATCTTGATCTTCTTGAAGCCGACAACCTTCTCGGCCACCAGCACCTCGCCCTGCTCCGCGAGCAGGCCCGGCGTCTCCTGCCGTCCGAAGCGCTGGAGGATCCACACCCCCTTGGCGGTGATCGCGTCGGTGAAGTAGTCGACCACCACCTTCTTGACGTAGGCGACCTTCTCCTCGTCCTCGCGGTAGTGGAGCTCCTGCACCTCGAAGGGCTCGCCCTCCACCATGTAGATCGCCTTCGGATAGATCATGGCGAAGGCGCTCTTCCAGTCCACTTCCGCGATGATCTGCCGCCGCTTCACCTGCCGGGCGTCCCGCGCGGTGGTGTCGATGACCAGGAAGTTGTCCGAGGTCACGGTGCGCAGCGAGATGTGATCGGCGGGGTAGGTCTCCGAGCTCCAGTGAAAGTGCTCGCCCGCCCGGTGGAGCACGCCCTCGTCCTCCAGCGCCTCCATGTGGGCGGACACGTCGCCCCCGAAGGCCTCGTCCGCGCCGAGCGGCAGCTCGAAGGCCGCACACTTGACGTGATTGATCAGGATGAACGGGTTCTCGGGATTGACCCGGGCGTGCTCGGGCGGCGCCCCGAAGAGGTAGTCGGGATGCGCGGCCAGGTACTGGTCCATCGGGGAGCTGGTCGCCACCATCACCGCGGCCGACTCGCCGGTGCGCCGCCCGGCTCGCCCCGCCTGCTGCCACATCGAGGCGATGGTGCCGGGGTATCCGGCCAGCACCGCGAGGTCGAGATGGCCGATGTCGATGCCGAGCTCGAGCGCGCTGGTCGAGACCACCCCCAGCACCTCGCCGGAGCGGAGCCCCTGCTCGACCTCGCGACGCCGGAGCGGCAGATACCCGCCGCGGTAGCCGCGCACGATGCCGGAGTCCCCCGTCTTGTCCTCCACCATCTTCTTGATCGTGGAGAGCACCACCTCGGTGGAGAGGCGGCTCTGGCAGAAGACGATGGTGGCCACCTTCTGGCGCAGGAAGCGCGCGGCCAGCTTGGAGGCCTCGCCGAGGTACGGAGCGCGGATGCCGAGCTCCGGGTTCACCACCGGCGGGTTGTAGACCATGAAGGTCTTCTCCCCGGTGGGCGCGCCGCTCTCGGCCAGCTCGACCACCGTCTCGCCGGTCAGCCGCTGGGCGAGGTCGCCGGGATTGGCGATGGTGGCGGAGGCCATGATGAACTGGGGCGACGCGCCGTAGTGGCGGCAGATCCGCTTGAGCCGCCGCAGTACGTTGGCGAGGTGGCTGCCGAACACCCCCCGGTAGGCGTGCAGCTCGTCGATCACCACGTACTTGAGGTTCTGGAACAGGTTCACCCACTTGGTGTGGTGCGGCAGGATCCCGGAGTGCAGCATGTCCGGGTTCGTGAGCACCAGGTTGGCCCGCGCCCGCACCGAGCGGCGCGCGTCCTGCGGGGTGTCGCCGTCGTAGGTGAACATGCGCATGTCGGGCAGCGACTTGGCCAGCTCGGTCAGCTCCGCGAGCTGGTCCTGGGCCAGCGCCTTGGTGGGGAACAGGTAGAGCACCCGCGCTTCCGGCTGCTGCACCAGGGCCTGTAGCACCGGCAGGTTGTAGCAGAGGGTCTTGCCCGAGGCGGTGGGGGTCACCACCACCAGATGCTCGCCCTTGGCCGCGGTCTCGAAGGCGGATGCCTGGTGCGAGTAGAGCTGCTCGACCCCGCGGTCCTTCAGCGCCTCCACGATCCGGGGATCGAGCGACGACGGGAATGACGCGAACACCGCCGGCTTGGCCTCGAAGTGGCGGACCGCGCTGATGAGCGGTCCCGTCTCGAGCGAGGTCAAGAGCTCGTCGAGCAGCTCCCGGATCTGCATCGGGCTCATCCTATGTTTAGCGGATGCAAGTTGTCAACTTTGCGCGTCTTATCGCAGCGTGTCAGCGCCTTGACAACGCTCGCGACGGCTTCCTATACTCGCGCCCGTCGGTCGGCAGTCGTGCCGTCGGAAAGGAGGCCGCAGCAGATCGAGTCCCTGCGAGTCGTGTCTTCAGAGCGGAAGTTCCGGACCGCGGAGGAGAGCCGAATGAATCGAAGAATCCTTGCTCTGGTTGCGAGCGTCGCCCTGGCGCTCCTGGTCGTTCCCTCCATCGCGCTGGCGCAGACTGCCCCGCCCGCCGGCATGAAGATGTACGCCTTCAGCTCGGGCGGTCTCACGATCGCCAAGAGCGCACTGCAGTCGGGCGCGTCGAGCAATCCGGTCACGGTGCCGGTCGGGTTCTTCGTGGTCAAGCACCCCAAGGGCAACTTCCTCTTCGACACCGGGAACAACGACAAGATCATCAGCGATCCGAGCTACTGGGGGCCCTTCATCAAAGGCCTCTCGCCGGAGCGCGGGCCCGACGTGGCCATCGACACCCAGCTCAAGAAGATCGGCCTGAGCCCCGACGACATCAAGTACGTGGCGGTCGGGCACATGCACCTCGATCACGGGGGCAACGTGTGCAAGTTCCCCAAGGCGACCCTCCTCGTCCAGAGGGCAGAGATGAAGAACGCGGCGTGGCCCGAGCCCGGCACCGCCGGCCCGTACATCCCGGGCGACGTGGCCTGCCTCCGGAACGACCTGGGCGAGTCGCTGCCCAACAAGTACAAGATGGAGCAGCTCACGGGTGACCAGGACGTGTTCGGTGACGGCAGCGTGGTGCTGAAGAACTGGCCCGGCCACACTCCCGGCAGCCAGATGGCGATCGTCCGCCTTCCGAAGACGGGCACCGTGATCCTGACCAGCGACAACGCCTACTTCTCGGACAACGTCTCCAAGAACCTGCTGCCCGACATCTCGCTGGCCTACAATCCGACGGGCATCCTGAATGCATACGAGTACATCCGGATGATGCAGGGTCGGGAGAATGCGAGCTTCATGACCGCCCACGATCCGGACGGTCCGGCCGGGAAGGCGCGCAGCACCCACGCCCCGCAGGTCTTCGAGTAACGGTCGGTAACAGATCCGCGCACCGCCGGACGGTGACCCCGTCCGGCGGTGTCGTCTTCTGCTCCACATGCCCCCGCTGATCGTCGTCGAGCAGCTCAGCAAATGGTACGGCTCTCGCCTCGCGGTCGATCGCGTCTCCCTGGAGGTCGAGCGCGGCGAGGTCATGGGCCTGCTCGGCCCGAACGGCTCGGGCAAGACCACGATCCTGAGGATCCTGACCGGCTACCTCCACCCGACCGAGGGCACCGTTCGCCTGGCCGACCTGGACGTGGTGACCCGGTCGCTCGAGGCCCGGGCGCGGGTGGGATACGTCCCGGAGGACGTGCCCCTCTACGAGTGGATGCGGGTCCGCGAGTTCCTGCGCTTCATGGCGCGGCTCCGGGGCCTCGGCGGTGGAGCGGCGGGCCGCGCGGTGGAGGCCGCGATCGAGCGCCTGGGGCTCGGGAGCGTGCGCGATCTGCTCATCGCGAAGCTGTCCCGCGGCTACCGGCAGCGCGTCGCGATCGCGCAGGCGCTCCTGGGTGATCCGGCGGTCCTGGTGCTCGACGAGCCCACCAACGGCCTCGATCCCCGCCAGATCATCGAGATGCGTGGCCACATCCGGGCCCTCGCGGGTGCCCACACCGTGCTGGTCACCTCCCACATCCTGAGCGAGATGGAGCGAGTCGCGGACCGGGTGGCGGTGTTGCTCGCGGGCCGGCTCCTGGGCGTGCACCGGCTCCGGGCCGACGGCGTCGACGAGCGGCTCCAGCTGCGGGTCCGGGGTCCCGTCGAGGCCGTCCGCGCCCGTCTGCAGGAGATTCCCGGCGTGAGCGCGGTGGCGGTCGAGAGCGAGGCGGCACCCGGCGTCGGGCGCTACGTGCTGGAGACCGGCGGCGGAGCGAGCGCGGACCGGGTCGCCGCGTCGCTGGTGACCGCCGGCTTCGGCCTGCTCGAGATGACCGCGGCCCCGGTGGACCTGGAGGCACTGTTCCTCGGCCTGACCGGCCCGGCTCCGGAGGCGCCGCGGTGAGCCACCTGGGCCCCCTGCTCCTGAAGGAGGAGCGCGCGGTCTTCTCCTCCCCCATCGCCTACGCCACCGTCGCGGTCTACCTGCTGCTGATGGGCTACACCTTCACCGCGGTGCTGTTCCTCAACCGCACCGGCGATCTGGTACGCGTCTTCTTCCAGGCCGCGGTGCTGTTCCTGCTCATCGTGCCGGTCGTCACCATGCGCCTGTTCGCGGAGGAGCGACGCGCGGGCACGCTCGAGCTCCTGCTCACCGCCCCGGTGCGGGAGATGGACATCGTGGTCGCCAAGTTCCTGGCCGGCCTCACCCTGCCGACCCTGATGCTCGCCCTGACCGCGAGCTACGCGGCGGTCCTCGGCGTCTACGGCGATCCGGACTGGGGACCGATCTACAGCGGCTTCCTCGGGCTCTTCCTGCTCGCGGCGGGCCTGACCGCGATCGGACTGCTCGCCTCGAGCCTGGCCCCGAACCAGATCGTGGCCGCGGTGGCGGCGATGGGCGCGGGCATCCTGCTGTGGATGATCGACACCCTCGGCTACCTGCTGCCCGATCCGTTCGACCGGATCGTCTCCCACGCCTCGCTGGTCGCCCACTTCACGCCGTTCGCCACCGGGGCGATGTTCCTGTCCGACGTCGGATTCTTCGTCACGCTCGTCCTCGTCGGGGTGTTCCTGAGCACCCGGGCGCTCGCCCGCCGATAGCCGATGGATCGCCTCGACGTCGTCAACTCCTTCTGGTTCGTGGCCTGGCTCGCGGCGCTCGCGGTGCTCTTCGTCCTCGGCGCGCGCCTGCCCCTGCAGCCCCGTCTCCGGCGGCCGCTGGCGGTCGCGTCCGGCGCCGCCATCGTCCTGGCTACCCTCGGCATCGCGGTGCTGGCCAACGTGGCCCTCGTGCTGCACGACGCGCACTTCGACCTCACCCGCGAGGGCGTGTTCACGCCGTCCCGGCAGGCCGAGCAGGTCGTGGACCTGCTCCGGCGGGACGTCAAGCTGACCTACTTCTACCAGGCCCAGCAGCCGGAGGGCCGCCGCGCCAAGGATATGGTGGAGGTGCTCGGCCGCCGCAATCCCCGCCTGCACGTGCGCACCGTCGATCCCGACAAGCAGCCGAGCGTGGCCGACACCTACGGGGTGCGCATCTACAACGCGGCGGTGCTCGAGAGCGACGGCCGGCGCATCCAGGTCTTCAGCACCGACGAGAACCAGATCGCGCTGGGCATCCTCCGCGTGCTGCGCGAGCGGGTCACCACCGTCTGCTTCATGGAAGGGCACAACGAGTATCCGGTGGAGAACTTCGAGTTCCACACCCACTTCGAGGGCGTGGCCGGGCACGGACACGGCGAAGGCGCCTCGGCCCTCGTGCAGATGCGCTCCCACGGGGCCGGGCGCCTGCGCCGCGCGCTCGAGTCCTTCGGCTACGACGTCCGCAAGGTGGTGACCGCCGCGCGGCCCGAGATCCCGTCCGACTGCGCGGTGGTGGTGGACGTCAATCCCCGCACCATGTATCTCCCCGCCGAGAGCGACGCGCTCTTCGACTACCTGGCCCGGGGGGGCGCCGCGGTGCTGATGTACGACCTGGGCTTCGTGCTCGAGCCCCGGCTGCGGGCGGGCCTGGCCCGCCTGGGCCTGACCCTCGACCAGGACGTGGTGATCGATCCCCTCGATCACTACTCGACGGATCCCGAGGTGGTCGCGATCCCGGTCTACGAGCCGCACCCGATCACGCGCGGCATCGCCCTCAGCTTCTTCCCCGGCGTCCGCTCCCTGAGCCTGGGGGCGCCCCCGGCGGGCGTGACCGTCAGCCCGCTCTTCTCGAGCAGCCCGCAGAGCTTCACCCAGCCGGTGAAGGTCGTGAGCGATCTCTCCGACGGCGGCGGCGCGTCCCGCACCGTGCCCCCCGCGCCCGGTGGACCGGGCCGGCGTCCCCTCGCGGCCGCCGTCGAGGGCGCGTGGCCCGGACAGCCGGCGGGGCCGCGGCCGTTCCGGCTGGTCGTGGTGGGCGACGGGGATTTCGCGAGCAACTCCTTCCTGCCCTACATGTCCAACGGCGATCTGGGCCTCGCGATGATCCGCTGGGCGGCCCGCGAGGAGCAGACCCCGACCGTCACCACCCGGATGCCGGTGCCGCCTCTCGTGCTCCTGACCAAGTCCCAGATGCAGCGGATCTTCCTCCTGATCGAGCTCCTGCTCCCGCTCTCGGTGGTGGGCGTGGGCGTGGTGGTGTGGTGGAGACGGCGATAGGACGGACCCGCCGCCTGCTCGTCCCGGTGGGGGCGCTCCTCGCCCTGGGCGTCCTCGCGGCCATGGTGGTCTCCGGGCAGCTGCGGGAGGACAAGCAGTTCGTGAAGTTCACGCCCGCGGGCGTCATGACCCAGCCGCCCGCCGAGATCGACGGCGTGGAGGTGCGCACCGCCGCGGGGCGCTGGCGGTTCGTCCGGGCCGCGGACGGCTGGCGCGACGGCGCGCGCGCCCTCCCCTCGGATCTGGCCGCCCACCTCGACGCGTCCATCAAGTTCATGCACGTCTCGGCGCCGGTGCGCGTGATGGAGCCGGCGGAGTGGGCGCCCGTCGGCCTGCGCGAGTTCGGGCTCGATCCCCCCGGATTCGTGGCCACCCTCTATCGCGGCCAGACCCGCGTGCTGGAGGCCGCCTTCGGAGCCGTGAACCCCCAGCAGGTGCTGCAGTACATGAGGCTGACCGGGCACGATCAGGTCTATCTCATGTCTCGCTTCATCGGTGCGGAGTGGGAGCAGCTCATCCGCGACTCCCGCGGATGACCGCCACGGCCCGGCGGCGCGCGCTCGCGGCCCTGCTGCTCCTCGCCGCGCCCGCCGTCGGTCTCGCCCACACCGGAGGCAGCACCGGATACGCGGTGATCACGGTGAGCCGCGGCACCGTCCGGTACGAGGCGACGCTGCCGACCACCGTCTTGCCCTCGGACCTCGCGGAAGCGCTCCGCCTCGCCCAGGGCGGCCACGCGCCGAGCCGCGAGCCGCTCCTCGACGTGGTGCGGAAGCACGTCGTGCTGCGGGCCGACGACGTCCGCTGCGAGCCGGGGCCGGGAGAGGTCTCCCCCGGGGCCTTCCCGGCCCCCACCTTCACCATGCGCGTCGACTTCGCCTGCGGGCGCGCGCCGCGCGAGCTGACCGTCCAGGACGACACCTTCGACGTGCTCGGTCCCGACCACCACACCCTCGCCCGGATCGAGGCCCCGGGGACCACCCAGCAGTTCGCGTTCGCCCCCGAGACGCGCGTCGCGCGCTTCCCCATCGAGACCGCGCCGGCCGCCTCCCACTCGACGGGCAGCTTCGTGCTCCTGGGCATCCACCACATCCTGAGCGGCTACGACCACCTGCTGTTCGTGATCGGGCTGCTGCTGCCCGGAGGCGACCTGCTCTCGCTGGCCAAGATCATCACCGCGTTCACCATCGCTCACAGCGTGACGCTGACCCTCGCCGTCCTGCAGGTGGTCACCCTGCCCGATCGCCTCATCGAGGCGGTGATCGCGCTCTCGATCGCCTACGTCGCGGCCGAGAACCTGTTCGGCCGGCCCGCGGTCTCCCGCCGCTGGCTCGTCAGCTTCTGCTTCGGGCTGGTCCACGGCTTCGGCTTCTCCTCCGCGCTCCGCGAGCTCGGCCTGCCCGCCCACGGCCTGCTCTTCTCCCTCCTCGGCTTCAACGTCGGCGTGGAGCTCGGCCAGGCCCTCGTGGTCGCGATCTGCCTGCCCCTGCTGATCCTGCTCCGCCGCACGCGCTGGTCGCACCCGGCGGTCGTCACGTCGTCGGTCGCGATCCTCGTGGTGGGCCTCGTGCTGTTCGTGGAGCGCGCATTCCTCTGATCCGGGCGTCCGGATCGCCGGCCGCGCGCGCGTTGGGAAATCGACGCCTCCTGTGCCACGCTGAGAAGGTGACCCCCGCGCCCCGAGGCTCGTCTCTCCGGTTCCTGCCGCCGCTCCTGTGGTCGGCGGTGATCGCGTGGTTCTCCCGTGACGCGTGGGGCGCGGGCGCGACCGGCGCGCTGCTCCTGCCCTGGCTGCACGCGCTCCTGCCGTGGGCCGCGCCCGAGCAGCTCGCCGGGCTGCACGGGCTGGTGCGCAAGGGCGGCCACGTGTTCGAGTACGCGGCGCTGGCCCTGCTCTGGCGCCGGGCGCTCGGTCCCGGGAGCTGGCGCGCGCCGCTCGCCCTCGCGATCCTGACCGCCGCGCTCGACGAGGCGCACCAGGCCGCCACCCTCACCCGCGGGGGCCGCGTGGCCGACGTCCTGCTCGACGCGGCCGCGGCGGCGGCCGCCCTCGCGGTGGCCGCGTGGGGACCGCGCGCGAGCGCGGACGGCGCCGCGCGGGGGCTGCTCTGGATCGCCGCCGCGGGAGGCACCGCGCTGCTGGCGATCGACTGGGCCGCCGCGGCCCCGCCCGGCTGGCTGTGGCTCTCGGTGCCGGCGGCGTGGCTCACCCTCTGGGCCTGGCGGTGGAGGCGCCCCCGCGCGTGAGCGATCTGCCCGCGTGGCGGCAGGGCGACCTGCCGCACGCGCCCACCTACAACCCGGTGAACCTCGTGCGGGTGATCGGGCCGGGCGCGATCCTGCTCGGCCTCTCGCTCGGCGCGGGCGACTGGCTGCTGGGCCCCGCGGTCGCGGCCGCCTACGGGCCGAGCCTGCTCTGGGTCTGCACGCTGTCGATCCTCTTCCAGGGCGTGCTCAACACCGAGATGGCCCGCTACACCCTGGCCACCGGCGAGCCGGTGTTCACCGGGTTCATGCGGCAGCGCCCGGGCCCGCGCACGTGGGCGGTGATCTACTCGCTGCTGCACCTCGCCCAGGTGGGCTGGGCCGGCTGGGCCCTCGCCGGCGGCTCCGCCCTCGCCGCGCTGCTGCTCGGCCGGATGCCGCGCGTGGACGACCGCCCCACCGTGGTCGGGCTCGGATATCTGCTCTTCTTCGGCGCGGTGCTGCTCGTGATCGCGGGCCGCCACCTCCACCGCGCGCTCGAGCGTCTCGAGTGGATCATGATGGGCTGGATGCTGCTGCTCCTGGGCGCGCTGGCCCTGCTGTACGTGCCGGGGCCGGTCTGGAGCGCGCTCGCGGGCGGCTTCGCGGGACGACCCCTCTGGGAGCCCTCGTGGGTGCCCGGGCGCCTCGACCGTCCGCACGACTGGCTGCTCGTGACCGGCTTCGCGGCCTACTCGGGTGCCGGCGGCACCGTGAACGCGATGCTCACCTACTGGCTGCGCGACAAGGGCTTCGGCATGGCGGGCACGGTGGGGGTGCAGCCCACCGCGGTGGGCATGCAAGAGGTCCGGCTGCCCCGCGAAGGCGCGATCTTTCCCCCGAGCGAGGCCAACCTCGGCAAGTGGCGCGAGTGGTGGCGCTACCTCCGCGCCGATCTCTTCACGCTGTGGACGGTGATCTGCCTGATCGGGATGGCCCTGTCGGTGGTACTGGCCCTCGACGCGGTGCCGCGCGACGCGGACATGGGCGGCCTCGCCGCGGGCGCGGTGTTCGGCCGGGCGCTGGCGCGGCACTACGGAGCGATCCTCTGGGTCCCCGCGATCGCCACCGCGCTGTGGATCTTCTTCTCCACCCAGGTGGGGACCGCGGAGGGCTTCGCCCAGCACGTGACCGAGATGCTGTGGACGGCGGGCGTCCGGCCCGGCGCGCTCGGAGCGGGCTGGCTCTTCTATCCGGTGCTGGCCGTCTTCGCCCTGGCCGGCGCCCTCGCGCTGACGGCGGCGCCGCCGCTCACGCTGATCCTGATCGGGGCCAACGTGGCCGCGCTGAACTTCGCGCTGCTGTCCTTCCACACCCTGCGCCTGAACCGGGCGCTGCTCCCGGAGCCGCTCCGACCGCCGCTCTGGCGGGAGATCGTGGTGGCCCTGGGCGGCGTGGCCTGGGCCCTGCTGGCCCTCCGCGTCGCCCTCCAGGTGCTGCTCGGGGTCTAGGTCCGGGCCGGCGCGCCCTCCTCACCCACGATCCACCGTCCGCCCGCCAGCACCAGACGCAGGTCCGCGAGGGCCTGGAGGCGCTCGGCGGGATCGCCCGCCACCGCGACGAGGTCGGCCGCGTAGCCGGGGGCGAAGCGCCCGGTGACGGCCCCCAGGCCCAGGCACTCCGCGGCCACCGTGGTGGCGGAGCGGATCGCCTGCAGCGGGCTCATCCCGTACTTCACCATCAGCTCGAGCTCGGGCAGAAGCGAGCCGTGGGGGTTGAGCGGGGTGCCCGAGTCGGCGCCGGCCGCGATGCGGACCCCGGCGCGGTGCGCGAGCTGGAAGCTCGCCACGTGCGCGGCGAGCACCTCCTCGGACTTGCGCACCATGAACGCGGGGATGCCGGCCGCGAGGCCGCCCGAGGCGATGGCCACCGGCGCGTTCAGGGTCGGCACCAGGTACGTCCCGTCGCGCCGCATGTGGGCCACGATCTCGTCGGTCAGGAACACCCCGTGCTCGATCGAGGTGATGCCCGCCGCGATGGCGTCGCTGATCCCGGTGGCGGCCATCGCGTGGGCCGCGGTGCGCCGACCCGCCTTCCGCGCCTCCTCGATGGCGGCGCGCATCTCGTCCCGGGTGAGCTGGGGCGAGCCCGGCTCCACCCCCGGGGTCATCACCCCGCCGGTGGCGATGAGCTTGATCACGTCCGCGCCCGCCTTGAGCTGCTCGCGCACCGCCTTGCGCGCGTCGTCGGGACCGTCGGCCTCGCGGGCGAGGAAGTGTCCGTGCCCGCCGGTCATGCACACCGGGCGTCCCGCCGCGACGATCCGCGGGCCGGCCACGAGGCCCTCCTGGATCGCCCGCCGCACCGCCATCTCCGCGTAGTCGCGCCCGCCCAGGTCGCGCACGGTGGTGACGCCGGCCTCCGCGGTCAGGCGCGCCCGCAGCAGGGCCTTGACCGCGGTCATGGCGAGCGACTCCTCGCGCATGGGCCGCACCGGGTCGGCCTCTGCCCCGAAGCAGAGGTGGACGTGACAGTTGATGAGGCCGGGGAGCAGGGTGTGACCCGCGAGGTCGATGCCGCGGCCGCGGGGGGCGCGCGCCTCGTCCACCACCGCGGTGATGGTGCCGCCTTCCACCACCACCGCGCGGCCGCGCACCGGCTCCGCGCCGGTACCGTCGATGATGCGGGCCCCGTGGAGCACCAGCGTCTCGTCGCTCATGTCAGACCTTGAGGCGGGGATCCAGGGTGTCGCGGAGACCGTCGCCGAGGAGGTTGATCCCGAGCACGGTGATCAGGATCGCGAGGCCGGGGAAGGTGGCGAGCCACCACGCGGTGGAGAGATAGACGCGGCCGTCGGCCAGCATCCCGCCCCACGTGGGGGTGGGCGGCTGGACGCCCAGGCCGAGGAACGACAGGGCGGACTCGATCACGATCACGCGCGCCATGTCGAGCGTGGCCACCACCAGCCAGGGGGTGAAGGTGTTGGGCAGCACGTGCTGCCACAGCACCCGCCCGTGCTGGCTGCCCAGCGCGATCGCGGCCTGCACGTACTCGCGCTCCCGGATCGAGAGCACCTCGCCGCGCACCACCCGCGCGTAGACCACCCACGAGGACACCCCGATCACGATGATGATGTTGCGCAGGCTCGGTCCGAGCACCCCGATCACCGCGATGGCGAGCAGGATGAACGGGAACGCGAGCTGGATGTCGGCCAGGCGCATCAGGATGTCGTCGACCCGCCCCCCGAAGTAGCCCGCGACCAGCCCGATGACCATCCCGAGCACCCCCGAGATGACCACCGCGGCGAGCCCGACCACCAGGGCGATGCGGGAGCCGAACACGATGCGGGAGAGGATGTCGCGCCCGAGGTGATCGGTGCCGAGCGCGTGCACGCGCCCCTGCGCGTCCTGCCAGCCGGGCTCCTTGAGCCGCTGCCCGATGTCCTGCTCGAGCGGGTCGAAGGGCGACACCAGCGGCGCGAGCGCGGCGGCCAGCATCACCGCCACCACCACCGCGGCCCCGAACAGGGCGGTGCGCCGCCGCACCAGGCGGCGCAGCAGGGTCACCCACTCGCGCTCGCGGGGCGAACGGGGCGCGGGCACCGGCACCGCCTCGGCGACCACGGAGGTGGGCGGGACCCCGTACTGGCTACGGGGGGCCATCAGCGGAAGCGGATGCGAGGGTCGAGGTAGGTGTAGACCACGTCGACCAGGAAGTTCACGATCACGAACGTGCTCGCCAGCAGGAACACCGCCGACTGGACCACCGGATAGTCGCGGTTGAAGATCGCCTGCACCGAGAGCCGGCCCACCCCCGGCCACGCGAAGATGGTCTCGGTGATCACCGAGCCGCCCAGGAGCGTGCCGAGCTCGATGCCCACGATGGTGACGATGGGGATCGCCGCGTTCTTGAGCGCGTGCTTCCACACCACCGGCGGCTCCCCCATCCCCTTGGCGCGCGCGGTGCGGATGTAGTCCTGGCCGAGCACCTCCAGCATGCCGGAGCGGGTGAGGCGGGTGATGCGCGCGGTGGTGAAGAGGCCGAGGGTGATGGCGGGCAGGATCAGGTGCTCGACGTCGCCGCGGCCGGAGGAGGGCAGCCAGTTGAGCCGCACCGAGAAGACCAGGATCAGCATGATCCCGAGCCAGAAGGTGGGCATGGCCTGCCCCAGGAGCGCCACCACGGTGGAGATGTAGTCGATCGAGGTATTGCGCCGCACCGCGGACACGATGCCGGCCGGAATCGCGAGGGCCAGCGCGATCACGAGCCCCGCACCCGCCAGCTCGAAGGTGGCGGGCAGCCGCTCCACCACGAGGCCCATGGCCGGCTCGCCGTGACGGATCGACTGCCCGAAGTCGCCCCTGACCGCCCCCTTGAGGAAGCGCACGTACTGGACCGCCACCGGGTCGTCGAAGCCCATGTCGTGGCGGAACTTGGCGATGTCCTCGGCGGTGGCGTCGGGGGGCAGCATCAGCGCGGCGGGATCGCCGGTGAGGTGGAGGATCAGGAACACCACCACCGAGACCCCGAAGATCACCAGCAGCGACTGCCAGAGCCGGCGCAGCAGGTACGACTTCACGAGGCGACGCGCTCCAGCCGGGCCACCGCCTCGATGTGCGGAGTGTGCGGGAACATGTCGACCGGCTGCACCCACTCCACCCGGTAGCCCCCGCGGGACAGCTCGCCCAGGTCGCGGGCCAGGGTGGTCGGGTTGCACGACACGTAGACGATGCGACGGGCGCCCAGCGTGATCAGGGCGTGAAGGGCCTTGGGGTGGAAGCCGGCGCGGGGCGGATCCGCCACCACCACCTCGGCGGTCACGCCCTTGGCGATGAGCGACGGCAGCACGAAGCGCACCTCGCCGGCCAGGAACGTGCAGTTGGTGATCCCGTTGGCCGCCGCGTTGGCCCCCGCGTCGTCGACCGCGGCCTGGGCCAGCTCCACCCCGTAGACCCAGCGGGCGCGGCGGGCCAGGAGCAGGCTGATGGCCCCGGTGCCCGAGTAGAGATCGATCACGGTCTCGGTGCCGGTGAGGCCGGTGGACTCGACGACCAGATCGAAGAGGCGCTCGGCTTGCCGGGTGTTGGTCTGGAAGAACGAGTTGGCCGAGACCCGGAAGGTGAGACCGCCGACCCGCTCGCGGATGTGGTCGCGCCCGCCCAGCAGGTGCTCCTCCACTCCGACCGCCACGCTCGCCTTCTTGGGGTTCACGTTCAGGACCACGCTGGTGGTGCCCGCCTCCCGGGCCTGCAGCCGCGCCACCAGCGGCGCCAGCTCCGACACCGCGGGGGCGGACGTCACCACGTTGGTCATGAGCTCGCCGGTGTGCCGGCCCTCGCGCAGCATCAGGAAGCGGAGCAGGCCCTCGCCGGTGTCCTGCTCGTACACGGTGAGGCCGCGGTCCACGAAGAACGCGCGGGCCTCCGCGAGCAGCGCGTTCATGCGGTCGGACTGCAGCAGGCAGCGGTCGATGTCGAGCACCGCGTCGTAGCGCTCGGTCTCGTGGAGCCCGACCACCAGACCGCCGCGCGCGCTGTCCGCCTCGGTCCCCGCCCCTCGGCGGGGACGCGCCACCGTGAACTCCATCTTGTTGCGGTAGCCGAAGATCTCCTCCGCCCCGATGATGGGGCGGAGCGGCACGTCGCGGAGGCCGCCGAGCCGCTCCAGCGCGTCCGCCACCTGCTTGGTCTTGTAGGCGAGCTGGGCCGGGTAGGCCACGTGCTGGAGGCGACAGCCGCCGCAGCGCCCGAAGTAGGGGCACGGGGCCTCGACCCGCTGGGGGGAGGGCTCGATCACCGCCTCGATCGCGCCGCGCCCGAAGCGCGAGCGGGCCTGCACGAGCCGGACCTGGAGGCGATCGCCCGGCAGCCCGCCGGGCACGAACACCACGTAACCGTCGGCGCGCCCGACGCCCTCGCCGCCGTAGGCCAGGTCGTCGATCGTCAGGGACAGAATCTCCCCGCGCTTGGGTCTGGCCATGGTAGCGACACTATAAATGCCCGTCCCATTGGAGTCAATTTGACCTCCGCGCGTCACGCGTCGTCGCAGAAATCAACGAGTCGAAGGTAGCCACCAGATGCTCGGTCGCGTATCATGGGTACGCGATGCGGAGCGCTTCTCGCTCTCACTCTCCCGTTCGCGTAAGCGACGTCCTGATCGCGGCCCTTCCCGCTCTCGAGGAGCGGCTGCTCGCCGAGCGCATCCGGCTGGGCTGGCGCGCCGCGGTGGGCGCCGAGCTCGCGCGGCGCTCCCGACCGGGCGAGCTGAAGGCGGGCACGCTCACGGTCGCGGTCGACAATTCACCCTGGCTCCAGGAGCTCTCCATGCGATCCGCGGAAGTCCTCGACGCGGTCCGTGCCCGCTTCGGCCCCTCTGTCACCGCGCTACGCCTGAGCCTCGCCGGCCCGGCGCCCGCGGCGGAGCGGTCGGCGCGCCGGCGTGCGACCCGATTCACCGGTTCCCTTCGCCTCGACCCCGACGAGACCGCGCTCGTGGAGAGCGCGCTGGCCCCCGTCGCCGACCGCGAGCTGGCCTCGACGGTGCGGCGCCTCGTCTCCAAGGACCTCGTCGCGCGACGGGCGCGCTCGCTCGCGATCCTCGTCCTGACCGGCGGCGCGCTGGCCGCCACCTTCGCGGGCTGCGCCACCGCCGGCGGCGGCGAGACCGAGTCGACCCCTCCCGCGATCATCGCGGTCACCCCCGCCGCGCGCCGGCCCATCGGGGCCCAGGGCGAAGCCTACGACCACTACGTGATCGCCCAGATGGAGGCGCGGGCCGGCCGCCTGCCCCAGGCCATCGCGCAGCTGAAGGAAGCGATCAAGACCGATCCCGACAGCGGGATCCTCTGGATCCAGCTCTCCCAGTGGCTGGTGCGCCTCAACGACCTCCCGGGCGCGTTCACCGCGGCCCAGAAGGCGATCGCGCTCGAGCCGGGCAACGCGAGCGCCTACATGACGCTGGCCGACCTCTACAAGCGACAGAAGAAGCTGCCGGAGGCGGAGGCCGCGCTGGAGAAGGCGGTCGCGCTGGACCCCAAGACGCCGGACGGCTACCTCGCGCTGGCCCAGCTCCACTTCGAGCAGAAGAACTACGACAAGGCGCGGGCGGTGCTGGGGCGGCTGGTGGCCGCGCGACCGAACCTCTCGCAGGGCTACTACCTGCTCGGGCGCATCGGCATCGAGAACGAGCAGTGGGACGAGGCGATCAAGAACCTCCGGCGCGCGGTGGACCTCGATCCCGATCACGACGGGGCGTGGTCCGCCCTGGGCTTCGTCTACGAGGCGCAGAACAAGCTGGAGGAGGCGGTCGCGGTCTACAAGGAGGCGCTCAAGGCCAACCCGGAGAACGCGGCCTTCGTGGAGCGCCTGGGCGACCTGCTGGTCAAGCTCGGCCGCTACGGCGAGGCCCAGAGCGAGATGGAGACGCTGGTGGAGTCCCTCCCGCGCGACCCGCGGGTGTGGCTCAAGCTCGGCGCCGTCCACTACGAGCAGAAGCAGTACGACCGGGCGGTGGCGGCCTTCCGCCAGGCGGTGGCGCTGGAGCCCGGCAACATGCGCACGCGCTACTACCTGGCCACCGCGCTCATGGACGCGGGCAAGGACGACGAGGCGCGCGCCGAGCTGGAGAAGATCCTCCAGGCCGATCCCCGCTCGGTCGACGCGCGGGTGCAGCTCGGCTTCCTCTACGGCCGGGCCAAGAAGTACGACCAGGCGGTGGCGGCCCTGCAGGAAGCGGTGAACATCGAGCCGAAGCGGCCCGAGCTATTCCTCTACCTCGGCACCGCGCTCCAGCGCGCCAACCAGTACGACCGCGCCGCCAACGTGCTCCGCGAGGGGCTGTCGGTGGACGACAAGAACAAGGACCTCCACTTCCAGCTCGGGGTGGTCGAGGAGAAGCAGCAGCGCTTCGACGACGCGATCCGGTCGTTCCGGCGCGTGCTCGCCCTCGATTCCAAGCACGCCGAGTCCTACAACTACATCGGCTACATGTACGCCGAGCGGGGCACGAACCTCAGCGAGGCGATCCAGCTCATCCAGCAGGCCCTGGCGCTCGAGCCCGAGAACGGCTACTTCATCGACAGCCTGGGCTGGGCGTACTACCAGCAGGGCCGCTATCCCGAGGCCCTGCGCGAGCTGAAGCGCGCGGTGAGCCTCGCCAAGGAAGATCCCGTCCTCTACGAGCACCTGGGCGACGCCTACCTCAAGAACAACCTGACCAACGAGGCGATCGAGGCGTGGGAGAAGTCGCTCAAGACGGATCCCGACGGCCCCACCGCCGGCCAGGTCCGCACCAAGATCAAGGAGACGCGGGAGAACCAGACCCGGGCCAAGGGTGCGCCCAAGGCCCAGCAGAAGTAGCCGCCTCGCGGCGCTGATCCTGGCCGGCGTCGTGGGGGGCTGCGCCACCGCGGCTCCGCCCCCGGCGCCCATGCCGGTCTCCGAGGAGGCGCGCGCCGCGCTGGCGCGCATCGAGCAGCACCGGCGGTCGCTGCAGGACCTTCGCTCGCTGACCGACATCACGATCCGCCGCAGCAACCGGAGTCAGCGGCTCTCCGGCGTGCTGCTGCTCCTGGGCGACCCCGCGTCCCTCCGCTTCGAGGCGCTGTCCCCGTTCGGCACCCCGGTGCTGATCGTGGCCGGCGACCCGAAGAGCGTCACGCTCTGGGAAGTGCTCGACAACCGGGCCTACATCGCCCCCGCCTCGCCCGAGGCCAACCGCCGATGGCTGGGTCTGGCCCTGGGGGGCGAGGACCTGGTGGCGCTGCTCGCGGGCCGGGTGCGACCGATGCCGGACCCGGCCGCCGTCGAGCTGCTGGCCGCCGACTCGATCGGCCCCTCGCTCCGCCTCGCGGGCGCCACCGGCGAGCAGCGCATCTGGTTCGATCCCGACAGCGGCCAGGCCCGACAGGTGGAGTGGACCGGCAAGAACCCGGCGCGGGTGACGTTCGCGCCGACCGCACCCGACGGACCGCCGGCCGGGCTCCAGCTGGAGACGCCGGACGGCGCGCTGCAGGTGCGCGTGGCCTACCGCAACCCCCAGATGAACTCCGGCCTCGATCCCTCCCTGCTGACGCTGACTGTACCGGAACACGTTAGAATTCAAGACTTCCGTTGACACTCAGCGGCGGCACATGGTAGCGTGTGCTGCCTTGTCGAAGCGGTTACGGGGTAGCCAGGGGCTTGTCCTCCGCACCTCGGCCAAAGTGAACTTGGCCCTCGAGGTGCTGGGGAAGCGGGGCGACGGCTACCATGAGATCGCGACGGTGTTGCAAGCGGTGGACCTCTTCGATCGCCTGACCGTGGACCCGGACGAGACCCTGTCGCTGCACACCGATGACCCGGAGCTGCCCACCGATGACGGCAATCTCGTGATGCGGGCCGCGCGCCTGCTCCAGAAGGCCGCCGGCGTCGATCGGGGAGCACGGCTGCGGCTGCACAAGCGCATCCCGGTGGCGGCGGGTCTGGGCGGCGGCTCGAGCGACGCGGCGGCCGCGCTCACCGGGCTCAACCGGCTCTGGGGGCTCAGGTGGCCCCGGCCCCGGCTGCAGGAGCTGGCGGTCGAGCTCGGCATGGACGTGCCCTTCTTCCTGGGCACCGGCCGGGCGGTGGCCCGGGGACGGGGCGAGCAGCTCGCGACCCTGCCCGGTGGCGGAGGCTACGCCCTGGTGCTGGTGAACCCGCGCGCGCCGCTCTCGACCAAGGAGGTGTATGGCCGGGTGCCGGTGGGCTGGCACGCGGAGCCGACCGGCACCGAGCGCGTGATCGAGGCCCTGCGACGCCGCAACGTGGGCGTGCTGGCCGCCGCGCTGACCAACAACCTGGAGCGGGTGGTCGAGCCGGTGCTCCCGGTCATCGGCCGCATGAAGGCGGCCCTCTTGGCAGCGGGAGCGCTCGGGGCGATCATGTCGGGCAGCGGCCCGACGGTGTTCGGGCTCGCGCGGTCCCTCGACCACGCGCGTCAGATCCGCTCGCGGATCAGCCGGGCCGGCTGGGCGTGCTGGGCGGTCAGGACCAATTCGGGACCGGCGATCCGGGTGAGCCGATGACGGCACTGGGGCGTCGTTCAGTGGTAGGACTCGGGGCTTTGGACCCCGCAATGGAGGTTCGATTCCTCCCGCCCCAGCCACTTTGGTATCCGCTCGGCTCGCCTTCGGCTGCACCTCGCCAAGCAACTGCGGCGCTGCGTGAAAGGGAAGCAAGGGTGGCACGAGCAAACCGGATAGCCGCAATGGCCTTACGGGAGACACCATGGCCTACGAGCTGAAGCTGTTCTCGGGCAACGCGAACCGGCCCCTGGCCGAGGAGATCGCCAAGACCCTCCAGCTCCCCCTGGGTGACGCGGACGTCTCGCGGTTCTCGGACGGCGAGATCTACGTGCAGATCAACGAGAACGTCCGCGGCGAGGACGTGTTCGTGGTCCAGCCCACCTGCCCGCCGGTGAACGATCACCTGATGGAGCTGCTGGTGATGATCGACGCCTTCAAGCGGGCCTCGGCGCGTCGCATCACCGCGGTGCTCCCCTACTACGGCTACGGCCGGCAGGACCGCAAGGTGCAGCCGCGGGTTCCGATCACGGCCAAGCTAGTGGCCGACCTGCTCACCGCGGCGGGCGCGCACCGGCTGCTCGCGGTGGACCTGCACGCGGGCCAGATCCAGGGCTTCTTCAACATCCCGGTGGACCACCTGTTCGCGCTGCCGCCGATCATCGTCGACCACCTGGTCAAGATGGACCTGCACGATCCGGTGCTGGTCTCCCCCGACGCGGGCGGCGTGGAGCGGGCCCGCGCGGTGGCCAAGCGCCTCAAGGCGGGCCTGGCCATCATCGACAAGCGGCGCGACGGCAATAACGTCGCGGTCTTCATGCACCTGATCGGCGACGTCAAGGGCCGGGACGCGGTGATCATCGACGACATGATCGACACCGCGGGCACCCTGGTCCAGGCGGTCGACGCGCTCAAGCGCGAGGGAGCCCGCCGCATCGTGGCGTGTGCGGTGCACGGCGTGCTGTCAGGCCCCGCGATCGCCCGCATCGAGGAGTCGGCGCTCGAGGAGGTCATCATCACCAACTCCATCGCGCTGACCCCCGAGCACCAGGTGCCGAAGATCCGCGTCCTCTCGGTCGCCCCCCTGCTGGCGGAGGCGATCCGTCGCATCCACGACGAGGAGTCGGTGTCGACCCTCTTCGTGTAGAGACCATTCACCAAGGAGCAACGAGTCATGGACATGCGTGAGCTGACCATCACGAAGCGCGAGGGCGTCGGCAAGGGCCCGGCCAAGCGGCTGCGCCGCGACGGCCGCGTCCCGGCGATTCTCTACGGCGGCGCCACCCCGATGAACATCGCGGTGGCCCCCAAGGACATCCTGCGTCTCATCCACGGCCACGAGGGCAGCACCCAGCTCTTCCGGATCGCCTTCGACGGCGGCACCGACGCCCGGATGGCCATCATCCGCGACCTCCAGTTCGATCCGGTCACCGAGAACCTGATCCACGTCGACCTGCAGGAAGTGGCGATGGACCGGGCCATCCAGGTCTCGGTGGCCATCCACCACGTGGGCGAGTCGATCGGGGTGAAAGACTCGGCGGGCATCCTCGAGATGGTCCTGCGCGAGGTGCGGGTCTCCTGCCTGCCCGGCAACATCCCCGAGTACCTCGAGGCCGACGTCACCAACCTGAACATCCACGACGTGTTCACCGTAAAGGACCTCAAGGTCCCCGAGGGCGTGCGCGTCCTGAACGATCCCAATCAGGCGGTGGTGACGGTGGCCCCGCCGGCCGCGGAGGAAGTCGCGGCGGTGGCGGCGGTGCCGACCGAGGCCACGGCGGCGGAGCCCGAGGTGCTCACCGAGCGCAAGCCGAAGGAAGAGGCGGGCGAGGCGGACAAGGCCGGAGGCGAGAAGAAGAAGTAGGTGGCCCAGGCCGTCGTCGGACTGGGGAACCCGGGGCCGGAGTATCGCAACACCAGACACAACGTGGGCCAGCGTGTGGTGGACGCGCTGGCCCACCGTATTCATGCGCGCTTCGAGCGGGACGGCGGCCACGCCGTCGCGACGGGGCGCTGGCAAGGCGAGACGCTGTACCTCATCAAGCCGGGCAGCTTCATGAACGTGACCGGGCCGCCGGTGGCGCGCCTCGCCCGGAAGCTACACCTCGGTCCCGCCGACCTGGTGATCGTCTTCGACGACATCGATCTCCCCCTCGGCAAGGTCCGCGTGCGCCTGCAGGGCAGCGCGGGCGGCCACAACGGGGTGCGCTCGTTGATCGCGGCCTTCGGCACCGACGCCCTCCGGCGGGTCAAGATCGGCGTCGGCCGGCCCGGCCGCCCCGGCGAGGACCGCGAGCGGGTGGCCGACCACGTGCTCTCCGCCTTCACTCCGGACGAGACGGAGGCGATCGCGAGGGCGTGCGAGGAAGCCGCGGAGCAGGCCATGAAGCTCGTGGAGAGCCGCTGACGGCGGCGCGGGCATGAGCACGCCGACGGACGCGATCCGGCTCTCCACCGGGAGCGGCGGGCTCGAGTGGCCCGAGGTGCTAGACCTGCTGGCCCGCGAGGCCCGCACCCCGATGGGGCGCGAGCGGGCGCGGGCGGCCGCGCCGCGGACCGACCTGGGCCGCATCCGCGCGGCGCTCGCCGAGACCGGCCAGGCGCGCGCCGCCCTCGGCCAGACCGGCGCGCCGCCCTGGGACGGAGTGATCGACGTGCGCCCCACGCTGGAGGCCGCGCGCGTCCCCGGCTCGGTGGCGGAGGCCGCGGACCTGGCCGCGCTGATCCCGCTGCTGGAGGCGGCGGGGCGCCTCCGCGCCTACGGGCGCGCCATCGCCCCGGTGGCGCCCGCGCTGGCGGAGTCCCTGGCCGGGTTCCCGGCGCAGAAGGAGCTCGCCGAGCTGCTCACCCGCTCGATCGACGCCGACGGCCAGGTGCGCGACGAGGCCTCCCCCGCCCTGCGCCGCGGGCGCGGCCGCATCCGGGACCTGCGGCGCGAGCTCGTGAAGCGGCTCGAGGCCTACTTCGGCGCACCCGGCGCGGAGGCCACCTTCCAGGAGCGCTACGTCACGATCCGCCACGGCCGCTACGTGTTGCCGATCCGCGCCGAGGCCAAGAGCCGGCTGCGCGGCATCGTCCACGACCGCTCCCAGAGCGGGGCGACCCTCTTCGTCGAGCCGGAGGCGATGGTGGAGGGCAACAACGAGCTGGTGCAGGCGGTGCGCGAGGAGGAGATCGAGATCGTCCGCATCCTCGCCGCCCTCACCGACGCGGTGCGAGAGGCGCTGCCCGAGCTGGACGCGCTGGTGGCCGGCATCGGCGACGTCGACCTCGTCTTCGCCCGCGGCGCCCTCGCGGAGCGCATGGAGGCGGTCGAGCCCACGGTCGACGAGGCGCGCGAGGTCTTCCTCCCCGGCGCCCGCAACCCCTTGCTGCTAGCCCAGTCGTGGAGAGCCGCCAGGCCCGCCGAGGGAAGACCGCCCGAAGCCCGCTTGTCTGGCGCAGTTGCTAGGCGAGGTGCAGCCGAAGGCGAGCCGAGCGCATTCGACAGATCAGCCGAAGGCGAGCCGAGCGCATTCGACAGATCAGCCGAAGGCGAGCCGAGCGCATTCGACAGATCAGCCGAAGGCGAGCCGAGCGGATCGGTCATCCCCATGGACCTCGAGATCCACGCCGAGCGTCCCCTGCTCGTCATCACCGGCCCCAACGCGGGCGGCAAGACGGTGGCGCTCAAGACCCTGGGCCTGCTCGCGCTGATGGCCCAGGCGGGCTGCCACGTCCCGGCCCGCGCGGGCGCGCGCCTGCCGGTGTTCTCGCAGTGCTTCGCGATCGTGGGCGACGACCAGAGCGTGGCCGAGAACCTCTCGACCTTCTCCGCGTTCGTCAAGCAGCTGCGCCTGGTGCTGGAGCGCGTCGACGACCGCTCGCTGGTGCTGCTCGACGAGCTGGGCGCGGGCACCGATCCCGACGACGGCGCCGCGCTGGCCCAGGCGGTGCTCGAGGACCTGGGCGAGCGGGGCGCGGTGGTGGCGGCCTCCACCCACCTCGAGCCGCTCAAGGGCTTCGCCTCGACGCACCCGCGCGCGCGCAACGCCTCGGTGGAGTTCGACGCCGAGCGCCTCGCCCCCACGTTCCGCCTCGTCTACGACCGGCCGGGGCAGAGCTACGCGCTCTCCATCGGCGCGCGCCTCGGCCTGCCGCCGGCCCTGATCGCGCGCGCCCACGCCCACCGCTCCACCCAGCAGCGGCAGCTGCAGGAGCTGCTCGCGCGCCTCGACGATCGGGACCGGCGCGACGCGGAGCGCGCGGCCGAGCTCGAGCGGCGCGAGGCGGAGAGCGCGGGCCTGCTGGCCCGGGCCCAGGCCGAGCTGGAGGCGGCGCGGGCCACCGCGCGCGAGGCGGTGGCGCGCGCCCGCGCGGAGGCCCAGCGCCTCGTGACCGAGGTGCGCCGCTCGGTGAACGACGAGTGGGATCGACTCAAGCGCGCCGAGAAGACCCGCCCCGAGCTCGAGCGCGCGCGCAAGCGCCTGGTCGAGACCGCGCAGCACGTGGAGCGGGCCGCGGGTCCCGCCGCCGCGCCCGGGCCGGACGCGGGGGGCCCCGCCGCGGCGGGCGACCGCGTCGAGGTCCCGCACCTCGGGCTCCGGGGCCAGGTGCTGGCCGTCGACGGCGAGACCGCGACCGTGCAGGCGGGCGCGGTCACCGTGAAGGTGCCGCTGCAGGCGCTCGCGGTGGTCGCCCGGGGCGACGCCGCGCGCGGCGATGTGGCGCGCGGCGAGGGAGTCCTGTATTCTCGCCCCCGGATGGGGACGGGAGCGGGCGCGAAGGCCGGGGATCGACAGGGTAATCGGGGGACGGTGGCGGTGCCCGGCAAGAGCGGGGTGCCGGGCGAGCTGCATCTCATCGGGCGCACCACCGACGAGGCGCGGGATCTCCTCGAGAAGTACCTCGACGACGCGTTCCTGGCCGGCCTCTCCACCGTCCGCATCGTCCACGGCAAGGGCACCGGCGCCCTGCGTCGCGCGGTCGAGGACCTCCTCGACGGCCATCCCCTGATCGCCGAGCACCGTCCGGGCGCGCCCTCCGAGGGCGGTGCCGGCGCGACGGTGGCCACGCTCACCCAGAGCTAGAGACAGGACCTCCATGCCCGGCGGCTTCACCCAGCAGCATCTCGACGAGATCCGGTCCCGGGTCGACATCGTCGAGATCGTCGGCCAGGTGGTGAAGCTCAAGCGGGCGGGCGAGAACTGGAAGGGCCTCTGTCCCTTCCACACCGAGAAGACCGCGTCGTTCACCGTGAACCCGAAGCGGAACATCTACCACTGCTTCGGCTGCGGCGCGGGAGGCGACGCCTTCAGCTTCCTGATGCGCCAGGAGCGCGTCGCCTTCCCGGAGGCGGTGCGCAGCCTCGCCGAGCGCGCGGGCGTCACGCTGCCCGAAGCCGGCGGGCGGAGCCCCGAGACCGACAACAAGCTCGAGGCCCTGCGCCGGGTGATGGCGCTGGCCGCCGAGTTCTACGTGGGCGCGCTCTGGGAGCGCGGCGGCGAGAAGGGCCGCACCTACCTCGAGCAGCGCGGGGTCGACCCGGAGATGGCGCGCCGCTTCGGGCTGGGCTACGCCCCCGAGGGCTGGAACAGCCTGCTCTCGGCGATGGCGCGCCAGGGGATCGGCGAGGACCTCGTGGTGCAGGCCGGCCTCGCGCTGCCGCGGCAGAACCAGCCCGGCTTCTACGACCGCTTCCGGGGACGCCTGCTGTTCTCGATCCGCGACGTGCAGGGCCGGGTGGTGGCCTTCGGCGGGCGCGCGCTCGCGGGCGAGGAGCCGAAGTACCTCAACTCGCCGGAGACCGCGCTCTACGTCAAGGGCCAGATGCTCTACGCGCTCGACGTGGCCCGCACCGGCATGCGCGAGCGCGGGCGGGCCATCCTCGTGGAGGGCTATCTCGACTGCCTGATGGCGCACCAGCACGGCTTCGGCGAGACGGTCGCCGCCCTCGGCACCGCGTTCACCCCCGCCCAGCTGGGGCTGCTGCGTCGATACGCTGACGAGGTGATCGCGCTGTTCGACGCCGACGCGGCGGGCCAGAAGGCCTCGACCCGGCTCGAGGAGATGATGAACGACGTGATGGACGTGCAGAACCTGGGCTGGTCCGTCGCCCGCACCGGGGACTTCGAGAAGCTCGGCCACCTGCCCATCCGGGTCGCCCTCCTGCCCGCCGGCCACGATCCCGACAGCCTGCTCCGCGCCGAGGGGGCGGCGGCCCTCACCGCCCGGCTCGAGGCGGCCCGTCCCCTGCTGTCCTTCGTGCTCGAGAAGGCGCTCGGCGACGAGGACCTGACCACCGCCCGCGGCCGCGCCAACGCGCACGCGCGGGTGGCCCTGATCCTCTCCAAGGTGGCGGGCGCCGAGGAGGCCACCGCCCTGGCCCGCGAGGCGTCCCGGAAGCTGGGCGTGGACTCGACCCAGCTCTGGATCGAGGCCCAGCAGCTCCAGGGCGCGCGGGCCCGGAGCCATCGGCCCCACACGCCCTCACCGGCCGCCTCTACGGACGATCCCGCGGGAGCGGCCTGGCCGCAGCCGGTGTCCTTCGAGCGCGATCTTGTGGCCCTCCTCTTGCAAGTTGACGAGGCTCGTGCGGATCTTCTTTCCGTCCTCGAAGAGGAGGACGTGGTCCACCCCGGTCTCCGGCAGATCCTGGCCGCACTGCGGCGAGCCCCCGGCGGCGCCCCCGAGGCCCTCATGGCGGAGATGACCGGCGACCGGGAGCGTGGTCTGCTGGCGGCCCTCCTCGTCGAGGAGCGCAAGTGGGTCGATACACATAGTCACGTGGCAGAGCTGAAGAGGCGGTACCATATCCGCCATCGTAAACTTCGGGTGAGCCAGGTGACTCGGGCGATCATCGACGCCCAGGCCAGCGGTGACCCGGCGCTGCCCGCGCTCGAGGACGAGCTCAGAGCGCTGCAGCGGGACTTGCAGAGGGAGGCGGAGGCCGTCAGGGAGCTGGCCCTGGCGCGCCCGGGGTTTCCGGGCCACGGTCCGGAGGACTCCCCGCGCCAGACAGGTACACCCTAACCCCCACCCAGGAGAGCGGCACAGCATGGCGAACGAGTCGAAGATGGCGGACGAACCGAAGATCGAGGAGCTGGACAAGCTCATCGCGAAGGGCAAGCAGAAGGGCTTCCTCACCTATGACGAGGTGAACGACGCCCTGCCCTCCGATCTCGTCACCCTCGATCAGCTCGACGACATCATGATGATGTTCGGCTCGATGGACATCGAGCTCGTCGACTCCACCAAGGCCGCGCGCCTGCCGTCGGAGATGGCCTCCCAGGCCGCCGACCCCGAGCCGGACGACGAGGAGCCGGAGCCGCGCCGCATCGACCTGACCCCGGGCCCGGTCGGCCGCACCGAGGATCCGGTCCGCCTCTACCTGCGCGAGATGGGCAAGGTCGCCCTGCTCACCCGCGAGGGCGAGATCACGCTCGCCAAGCGCATCGAGGAGGGCAAGGACGAGGCGACCGCGGCCATCCTCTCCACCAGCCTCGCGGTCGAGAAGATCCGCGCGCTCCGCGAGGAGCTGCGCCGCGACGAGGCCCCGATCAAGGACGTGGTCGACTTCCCGGAGGAGGAGTCCACCGAGGAGAAGGAGGAGGCGCTCCGCCGCTCGGTGATCCGCGAGCTCGGCAACGTGGACCGCCTCCTGCGGGAGCGCGAGCGCCTCACGCACCAGTGGCGACGGCTCAAGGCCAAGGCGGGCGGCCGCAAGCGCGGCAAGGCCGAGCCGGCCTGGAAGCGCGTCGAGACCCAGGCCGAAGCCAAGAAGGGCAAGGTCCTCTCGATCCTCCGCGGGCTCAACCTCCAGCAGTCCCTCCTCGACATGTGGGGCGCCGATCTCAAGAAGCTGGTCGAGAAGATCCACCGGGCCGAGCGTGAGATCGCGCTCTGGTCCGACGGCAAGCGCCCGGCCCCCACCGCGGTGGATGCGTTCCTCTCCTCGCTGGCCGACGACGACCGCGACGAGGGCGACCGCGACCTCTACCAGAAGGCGGCCGCCAAGTACCCCTCGATCAAGGACCGGCTGGTGTGGGTGGCCCAGCAGAAGATCAAGCGGGCCGAGGAGCTGGCCGACGCGCGGGCGGAAGAGCTGAAGAACATCGTCAAGGTCATCAAGCAGGGCGAGGCCAAGGCCGCGCGGGCCAAGAAGGAGATGGTGGAGGCCAACCTCCGGCTCGTCATCTCGATCGCCAAGAAGTACACCAACCGCGGGCTGCAGTTCCTCGACCTGATCCAGGAAGGCAACATCGGCCTGATGAAGGCGGTCGACAAGTTCGAGTACCGCCGGGGCTACAAGTTCTCGACCTACGCCACCTGGTGGATCCGGCAGGCGATCACGCGCGCCATCGCGGACCAGGCCCGCACCATCCGGATCCCGGTGCACATGATCGAGACCATCAACAAGCTCATCCGGACCTCCAGGCAGCTAGTCCAGGAGCTGGGGCGCGAGCCCACCCCGGAGGAGATCGCGGTGAAGATGGAGGTCCCGGTCGACAAGGTCCGCAAGGTCCTCAAGATCGCGCAGGAGCCCATCTCGCTCGAGACCCCGATCGGCGAGGAAGAGGACAGCCACCTGGGGGACTTCATCGAGGACAAGCAGGTGGGCTCGCCGGTGGAGAGCATGATCGGGCTCTCGCTGCGGGAGCAGACCAACAAGGTCCTGAACTCCCTCACCCCGCGAGAGGAGAAGGTGCTGCGCCTGCGCTTCGGCCTCTCCGACGGCTGCGAGCACACGCTGGAGGAGGTCGGCCAGGACTTCGCGGTCACCCGCGAGCGCATCCGGCAGATCGAGGCCAAGGCCCTGCGCAAGCTGCGCCATCCCTCGCGCTCCAAGAAGCTGCGGAGCTTCCTGGAGTCGTGATTCCCGGTGGTATCATGAGCGGCGGGCCCATAGCTCAATTGGCAGAGCCCCCGGCTCATAACCGGTCCGGTCTTGGTTCGAGTCCAAGTGGGCCCACCAATATGCACCCTCTCCCATCCGGGGAGGGGGCGGACGAGCGGCGACCGAGACATTGATCGAGAGAGGGTAAGTGGACGTCCAGCTCCAGACGCTGATCAATCTGCAGGCGATCGACACGCGGATCGCCGGTCTCGAGGCCGACGCCGCTCGGCTCCCCCGGGAGATCGCCGCCATCCACGCCGCGGTCGAGGCCGCCAAGAAGGACGCCGAGCAGGCCAAGGCACGCCTCGACGCCGCCAAGAAAGACCAGCGGGCCAAGGAGAAGGACCTCGAGGTCGTCCAGGGCAAGCGGGCCAAGAACGAGGCACGCCTCTACGAGGTGAAGACCAACAAGGAGTACTCCGCGGTCCTCATCGAGATCGAGGAGATCAAGCAGGAGAAGGCCCGGATGGAGGAGGAGGTCCTGGTGCTGATGGAAGCCCAGGAGCGCCTCACGAGTGACATCCGCGAGGCCGAGGCGCGATTCAAGCAGCGCGAGAGCGAGGGCCGAAGCCAGGAGGCCACGCTCACGGAGCAGCTGCGCGGGATCGAGGCCGATCTGGCCGGCGTGCGCACCGAGCGCAAGGAGCTGGCCAGCAAGCTCCCCCGCAACATCCTCGCCGACTACGACCGCATCCTCCGCGCCCGCGCCGGGCTGGCCCTGGTCCCGGTGACCAAGCCCAACTTCTGCGGCGCCTGCCGGATGACGATCACGCCCCAGCGGCTGCAGGAGCTCCGCGCGCAGTCCTCGCTGATCCCCTGCGAGTCCTGCGGCCGCTACCTCTACTGGCCCTCCTGACCGCCGGCTCTCCGGAGGTCTCCCTCTCCCCGCAGGGGAGAGGGCAGGGTGAGGGGCGCTGATGCCCCCAACTACCCCCGTCGCCATGTACACGGACGGCGCCTGCTCGGGCAACCCCGGGCCCGGCGGCTGGGGAGTCCTCATCGTCCACGACGGCCGCGAGACGGAGCTCTCCGGCGCCGAGAACCCCACCACGAACCAGCGCATGGAGCTGACGGCTCCGATCCAGGGCCTTCGCTCCCTCGGTGCCCGGCGGCGCCGGGTCGACATCTACAGCGACAGCGCCTACGTCATCAACTGCTTCCGCGACAAGTGGTACGAGCGCTGGCGGAAGAACGGCTGGGTCAACTCCCAGAAGAAGCCCGTCGAGAACCGTGACCTCTGGGAGGCCCTGATCGACCTGGTGGAGTACCACGACGTGACCTGGCACAAGGTCGCCGGCCACAGCGGCCACATCGAGAACGACCGCGTCGACGCCCTCGCCCGCGCCGCCATCCGCCGCTGATGGGGTCAGGTCTTACATTCCGACATTTTCCCCGCGCGCGGCGATGTCACGCCGGGCGACGAAAATGTCGGAATGTAAGACCTGACCCCTTATCCGATGTGGAGGCCGCCGTTGGGGGAGAGCCACTGGCCGGTGAAGTAGGCGCCGTCGTCGGAGGCGAGGAAGAGCGCGGTGGAGGCGACCTCCTCCGGCTCGCCCCAGCGGCCGAGCGGCGTGCGGGCCAGCAGGACCTTCTGCATCACGGGTGAGATCGGCCGGGTCATCGGGGTGTCGATGTAGCCCGGGCAGATCGCGTTGACCCGGATCCCGCGCGAGGCCACCTCGCGCGACAGCGCCCGGGTGAAGGCCAGGATGCCGCCCTTGGCCGCGCTGTAGTGCGGCGCGGCCTCGAGCCCCATCAGGGCGGCCACGCTCGACATGTTGATGATGACCCCGCGGTTGCGCCGGGCCATCAGCCGCAGGGCCTCGCGGGTGCAGAAGAACGTCCCGTTCAGGTGCACCCCGATCATCCGGTGCCACGCCTCGTCGGACATCTCCTGGGTGAGGTCCCAGTGGGTGGTGACGGGCCCGCCCCCCATCAGCTCGGCGAGCCGCGCCTCCCCGGTGACCCGGATCCGCTCCCGGTCTCCCGCCGCTCCCTCCGCGATGCCCGCGTTGTTGACCAGGATGTCGAGCGCGCCGAGCTCCCGGTCGACCTCCTCGAACATGCGGCGGACCTGCCCCGAATCCGAGACGTCGGCGACCACCGCGCGGCCGCGCGGCGCCTCGCTGCCCGCCGCGATCGCGTCCACGGTGGCCTGCGCGGCCTCCGCCTTCACGTCGTTGACGACGACGCGGGCGCCTTCCTGGGCGAAGCGGAGGGCGATGGCCCGGCCGATGCCGGAGCCGGCCCCGGTGACGAGCGCGATGCGGTTGGCGAGTCGCATGGGGGGCACGCTACGTCGAGCGTCGGCCTCCGTCAAGCGCGGCCCGCCCGTGCACTGCCGCGCGGCGTCACCGTCTTTATTCTTGCCGGAGCACGAAAGACCCCGTGCTAAGACGGACGTATGTTGAACGAAAACGACCGCCCAAGCCGGATGGACAACGATCTCCGCTACCCCGCGCACGCGCACGACGCGCCCGACCACATCGAGCACGACGACGCGCCCGTCGCGACCGAGACGCCGAAGCCGTTTGCCGTCCTCGAGGAGCCCACGTGGCTCGACGCGGAGGACGACGAGGAGCTGGAGGAGCCGCGCGATTCCGCGTTCCGCGGCATCTGGATCGGCATCGCGGCCGCCGCGGTCACGTTCGTGCTGGTCTTCGCGGTCCCGCACTGGCTCGGCTGGTACGACATCGGGCCGTCGGCCCCGAAGGCGAAGCGGGAGCTGAATCCCGATTCGGTGATCGCCAGCGTGACCGGAAAGTCGGCCGAGTCGCCGGCGGCCGAGCCCACGGCGCCCGCCGCGCCGACCCCCCCGGCCGCCGCGCCCGCCGTGACGCCGCCGGCGCCGCCCGCCGCCGCCACGCCGCCCGCCGCCGCGCCCCCGGCCCCCACGCGGCCGCCCGCCGCCGTCGAGCACAAGGCCCCGGCACCGCCGCGCGAGGCCCGGCCCGCCCCCCGCGAGGTCAAGCCCGCCCCGGCACCCCGCGAGGTGAAGGCCGCGGCCAGCCACGAGCGGAAGCCGGCCAAGGGGAAGACGTTCGCGGTGCAGATCGCCGCGTTCAAGAACGCGCGCCAGGCCGGCAAGGCCGCGGAGAACGCCAAGCGCGCGGGCTATTCGGCGGACGTGCTGCGGGTCGACTCCTCGTCGGTGCCCTGGGTGGTCCGGATCGGCGGCTACTCGACGCGCGAGCAGGCCGAGTCGGTCCGCGACGCGCTCGCCAAGAAGGGCTTCCGCGGCGGCTTCATCCTGTAGCCCCGGCGGGCGCGCCGGGCGGGCCGCTCAGGGCAGGAGCGGCCACCTGCTCTCGACGGTGAGGCCGGCCCGGCGCACCTGCTCGCGCGCCAGCTCCTCCACCCGCTCGTAGATCGCGCGCTCGTCCACGGTGGTGAGGCGCCCGTCGTCGAGCACCAGGCGGCCGTCGATCATCACGCTCCGCACGCTCGAGCCGCTCGCGGCGTAGACCAGGTTGTTCAACGGGTTGAGGAGCGGGCGCCACTCGGGCTGATCGCGGTCGAAGCACACCAGGTCCGCGCGCTTGCCCGGCTCGAGCGAGCCGATCTCCCGCTCCATCAGGAGGGCCTCCGCCCCGCGAATCGTCGCCATCTCCAGCACGGTCTCGGGCGGCATCACCCGCACGTCGAGCCGCGCGTCCTTGTAGATGTTGGCCACGAGGTACATCATCCGCAGCATGTCGAAGTGATTCGACCCGTTGCCGCTGTCGCCGCCCAGCGACACGCACACCCCCTCGCGGATCATCTCCGGCACCCGCGCATGCGCGGCCAGCCCCTTGGTGTGCTTGAGCCCCGCGGTCGGGCAGTGGCTGATCTTCACCCCGCGCCGCACCAGCCGCCCGATGTCCGCGTCGTCGAGATAGACCATGTGGGAGAGCTTGGCGTTGGGCGCCAGCACCCCCCAGCCGTCCAGCGTGGCCAGCGGCATCCGGTCGCGGGTGCGCCGCGAGGGGTGCGAGGCCAGGTGCATCATCCCCCACCCCACCCCGTGCCGGTCGGCCAGCGCCTTGGCCCCGCGGATCAGCGCCTCGGAGCAGGTGCCGAAGCCCAGCAGGAGCGGCCAGCCGCGCACGAGCCCGCGGCGGCCGTTCAGCTCGGCCAGCATCGCCTCGTTGGCGGCGAGGGCCTCCGCGGTGGTCTGCCGCATGCGGTCCGGCCCCGACTCGAGGTCCCACGTCCAGCGCCCGAGGACGGCCCGCATGCCGAGCCGCTCCACCGCCTCCGCCACCGCGGTGGTGTCGAAGAGGGTGCCGGCCTCGCAGAAGGTGGTGGTGCCGGTGCGGATCATCTCGATGCCGGCCAGCAGCGCGGCGTGCTGCTCGTCCTCCGCGGTCATCACCGCGTAGAGGGGAATCAGCCAGTCGGGCAGGTACCGGTCGACCGGGATGTCGTCGAGCAGGAGCCCGCGGTTGAGATGCTCGGAGAGGTGGACGTGGGTGTCGACGAAGCCCGGGGTCACCACGAGCCGCCGGCCGTCGATGACCCGGTCCGGCGTGCGCGGAGGACGTACCTCGGCGGCGGGCCCGACCTGGAGGATGCGATCGCCGTCGGTCAGGACGGAGCCGTCGGCGTAGATCCGACGCTCGGCGTCCACCGTGACGACGGTGGCGTGCTCGACGAGGATCACGCGCGGCGCTGGATCACCCGGTGCCGCTGCTGACCGAGCCCGTCGATCCCCTGCTCCACCGTATCGCCGGGCTCGAGGTAGCGCGGCGGGCGCGCCCCGTGGCCCACGCCGGCGGGGGTGCCGGTCGAGAGGAGGTCGCCGGGCAGGAGCGCCATGAAGCGGCTCACGTACGCGATGAGATGAGCCACCGAGAACACCATGTCCCTGGTGTGGCCCTGCTGCCGCCGCTCCCGGTTGACCGTGGTCCAGAGCCCGAGGCCCTGCGGGTCCGCGATCTCGTCCGCGGTGACCAGCCACGGGCCGATCGGCGCGAAGGTGTCCGCGCTCTTGCCCTTGGTGGTGCCGCCGCCGTGCTCCATCTGGAACTCGCGCTCCGAGACGTCGTTGAGCAGGCAGTAGGCGGTCACGTGGCCGAGGGCGCGCGCCTCGTCCACCGAGCGCGCGGCGCGGCCGATCACCGCGGCCAGCTCCACCTCGTAGTCGAGCTTGACCGCCCGGGGGGGCCGCGCGATCGGGTCGTCGGGGCCGCTGATCGCGCTGTTGGCCTTGATGAAGAGGGTCGGCTCCTTCGGCAGCGGGAGCGAGACCTCCTGGGCGTGATCGGTGTAGTTGAGGCCGATGCAGACGATCTTGCCGATGCCGGCCAGCGGGCAGCCGAGGCGGGGCCGGCCCTTCACCGGCGGCAGCCGCTCCGGCTTCACGCCCCGCAGCCGCTTGAGGCCGGCCGGCGTCACCACCTCCGGCGTGATGTCCTCGACCACCTTCGAGAGATCGCGGAGCTGGCCCGCCGCGTCGACGAGCCCCGGGCGCTCCGCGCCGGCCCGCCCGTATCGCACCAGCTTCATGGGAGACCGCTCAGTGGGCGGCCAGGCCGGGCACCGACATCACGAGGTGGAGATAGCCGCCCAGCTCGTTGATCCGCCGCATGTCGTGATTGACGAACGCGGCGCGCTCCGCCTCGGTGAGATCGACGCTCGCGAGCGCGGCCGCCGCGTCGGCCTGGAAGCGGGCCCGGAACTCGGGGTCCTTCTTCAGCCGATAGAGGGTGCTGTTGACCGCGTAGCGGCTCACGGCAGGCTCCACTCGACCGCGGCCAGGTTGATCCGCCGCAGCTCGCCGAAGTACCGCACCTGGGCCCGCGCGGGGGACACCGCGCCGATCAGCACCATCCAGTTGAGGAACTCGTGCTCGCCGGTCTTGTGCAGCTCGCCCACCGTCAGCTCACGCAGGGGCTCGTGCTCGCCCCGCTCCATCCAGTGGATCAGCTTGCGGTCGAAGACGGTGTCGGTCTCGCCCACCCGCGGCAGCGACAGCTCCGGGAAGTGCGAGAGACCGCCGGTGGCGATGATCCCCACGTTCCAGGGCGACGCGGCCACCACCCGGGCGATGTGGCGGCCGAAGTCGAAGCAGCGCTTCGGAGTCGGCTGGGGGGCCACGAACGCGTTCACCCAGATCGGCACCAGCGGCGGGACCGGCCGGGTGCCGTGCATGGTGTTCACCGGGCTCAGGAACGCGTGATCGACCGGCGCTTCCCAGGACATCGCGAGGTCGAAGCCCGAGTCGAGCCCCTGCTCGAGAATCGCGTTGGCGAGGTCCTCGTGGAGCGGGTAGTCGTCGGCCATGTGGTCGAGCACCGCGTCGAAGGCCTCCGCGTGGTCCTGCTTCATGCGCGGCACGCTCCGGCCGATGCGCACGCAGAGGGCCGGCACCGCGTTGAAGGAGAACGCGTTGAGGTGGTCGTCGGCCACCACGATCAGCGCGTCGGCCCGGGTGGCCGAGAAGCGCTCGCCCATGCGGGCGATCTCGGTCATGCAGTCGGTGACCATCCGCCGGCCCTCGTCACCGCAGGCGCGCTGGTAGTAGTCGGGGTCGAGGACGTGCGACATCGCACCCGCGAAGACGATCTTGCCCATGGGGAAACCTCCCTGCCCGCCTCGCGGTTGCCGAGGATCCGGGCGCAGCGCGGATCGTAGCGGATGGGCGCCACCGGCGCAAGGCGGGCCGCGCGCCTTGCAGCCCCGGAGGGGACCGACTAGACTGACACCTCCGGGAGGCATACCCACATGGCCCAGACCACTCCGTCCCTCGACGAGATGCTCCGCACTCACGTGGCCCGCTTCACCGAGCGGCGCGGCGACTGGGACGCCTTCGCCGACGCTCGCGTGGAAGGCTTCCGGCGCGCCCAGCACCGCTTCATCGGCTCCGGCGCCTCCGGCAAGACCGACGCCAGCGTGATCCCGGCCCAGCACTTCACGCTCTCGGTCATGTTCGTTCCCCCCGGACAGGGCAACGCCTCCCACACCCACGAGGTGGAGGAGGTCTTCTTCATCCTCCAGGGCAAGGTGCTCGTGTTCATCGAGGACGAGGCCGGCCACCGCGCCGAGACGGTGCTGGGACCGTGGGACTGCGTCTCCTGCCCCGCCAACGTGATCCACGGCTTCACCAACGTGGGGCTCGAGCCCGCCTACCTCCAGGTGATGCTGGGCAAGGCGCGTCCCGAGCTCATGACCTACACCGACGGTGATCTCCAGGCCCGGCGCGACGAGCACCTGCGCGCGGCGGGCGCCCGCGGCTAGGTCGCTCGCGCCGGTTCCCGCCCCGTGCTGGTCGGCGCCTCGCCGAAGCGGAAGGAGGACGGCCGCTTCGTCGCCGGCCACGGCCGCTTTCTCGACGACGTGCGGGTGCCGGGCCTGCTGCACCTCGTGGTGGTGCGCAGCCTGCACGCGCACGCGCGCATCCGGTCCGTGGACGCCGCGGCCGCCCGCGCCACCGCGGGCGTGGTCACGGTCCTGACCCTCGCGGACCTGCCCGAGCTGGCCGCCGCCACCGTGCCCCCGCTCGTGCCCGAGCCGAAGAGCCGGCCCCACGTGCACCCGGTGATGGCGGGGACGCGGGTGCGGCACGTGGGCGAGGCGATCGCGGTGGTGGTGGCCGCCGATCCCTACGCGGCCGCCGACGGCGCGGAGCGGGTCGCCGTCGACTACGAGCCCCTACCCGCCGCGACCACGCCCGGCGCCGCGGACGCGCCCGGGGCCCCGCGGGTCAACGACGGCTGGCCCGACAACCTGGTCTCGATCACCACGAGCGCCAAGGGCCGGCCCGTCGAGGCGCTGGCCGCGGCCCCGGTGACGGTGGCCGCGCGGCTCGCCTACCCGCGCGTGGCCGGCATGCCGCTCGAGACGCGCGGGGTCCTGGCCGCGCCCGATCCCATCGGCAACGGGCTCACGGTGTGGACCTCCACCCAGGTGCCCTTCGCGGTGCGGAGCGCGATCGCCCCGGTGGTGCGGCTGGCCGAGGAGCGCATCCGGGTGCTGGTGCCGGACGTGGGCGGCGGCTTCGGGGTGAAGGGCCACGTCTACCCGGAGGAGATCCTGGTTCCGGCGGTGGCCCGCCGGCTCGGCCGGGCCGTGAAGTGGGTGGAGACGCGCAGCGAGCACTGCCTCACCGCGGCGGGCGACCGCGACCAGGTCCACGAGGCGCGCATCGGGCTCGAGCGAGACGGGCGCATCGCGGCCATCGAGACCGCGTTCACCCGCGACCACGGGGCCTCACCCACCCTCGGCGAGGCCATCACGCTCAACACCATCAACCACCTGCCCGGGCCCTACCGGGTCCCGCACTACCGCGGCACCGGCCGCAACGTCCTCACCCACAAGACGTTCGCGGCCGCCTATCGCGGCGCGGGCCGGCCCGAGGCCGCGTTCGTGCTGGACCGCCTGCTCGACCGCGCGGCGCGGAAGATCGGCATGGACCCCGCGGAGCTGCGACGGATCAACCTGATCCGCGCCGACGAGATGCCGGTGCCCACCGGGCTCACCTACCGCGACGGCGCCCCCATCACCTACGACCCGGCCGACTATCCGGCCGCCTTCGACCGATTGATCGAGACCCTCGACTACGCGGGCTGGCGCAAGCGCCAGGCGGAGCGGCGCGGCGGCCCGCGCCCCATCGGCATCGGGCTGTGCGCATACGTGGAGGGCACCGGCATCGGCCCCTTCGAGGGCGCCGACATCCGCATCGATCCCGACGGCACCGTGTTCGTGCATCTGGGCGTGTGCGCGCAGGGGCAGGGCCACGAGACCACGCTGGCCCAGATCGCGGCCGACGAGCTGGGGGTGCCGCTCGAGACGGTGGCGGTGGTGGGCGGCGACACCAGCCTGGTCGGCTACGGCATGGGCACGATCGCCAGCCGCGTGGCCGCGGTGAGCGGGCCCGCGGTGCAGCGCTCGGCGGCCCAGGTGGCGCACAAGGCGCGGCTCGTGGGCGCCGAGCTCTTCGAGTGCGCGCCGGAGGACGTGGTGCTCACCGAAGGCCGCGTGGCGGTGCGCGGGGTGCCGGGCAAGAGCGTGAGCCTCGGCCAGGTCGCGAAGGCCGCGGTGCGGAGCCGCGCGGTGGCGGAAGCCGGCGGGCCCGGGTTGAGCGCGTGCGCGTTCTTCTATCCCGACACCGTGACCTGGGCCTTCGGGATGCAGGGCGTCGTGGTGGAGGTGGACCTGGAGAGCTGCGCGCTGACCGTCCTGCAGCTGGCCGCCATGCACGACTGCGGGCGGCCCATCAACCCGGTCATCGTGGAGGGCCAGCTCCACGGCGGCATCGCGCAGGGGCTGGGCAGCGCCCTCGGCGAGCACCTGGTCTACGACGAGGCGGGCCAGCTCCTCACCGGCACCCTCATGGACTATCCGATGCCGCGCGCGGATGAAATGCCACCTCTTCGCGTAGTCCACCTCGACTTTCCGTCCGCGATCAACCCCCTCGGCATCAAGGGCGTGGGGGAGAGCGGGGTGATCTCGCCCGCCGCCGCGGTGGCCAACGCAGTGGAGGACGCGCTCGCCGACTACGGAGTGGAGATCGACCGGCCGCCGGTGACGGCGGCCCGCGTGTTCGAGCTGCTGCGCGCGAGCGGGCGCTGGCCCGCCCGGACGTAGCGCGGCGCACGCACCGGAGGAGCCAATGATCGAGCGTCGACCGTTCGGACGCACCGGGCATCAGTCCACCGTCACCCTGTTCGGGGCCGCGGCCCTGGCGCGCGCGAGCCAGGACGAGGCGGACCGCGCGCTGGAGGTGCTGCTCCGCCACGGGGTGAACCACATCGACACCGCCGCGCGCTACGGCGACTCCGAGCTGCGCATCGGACCGTGGATGGCGCGGCACCGGAAGGACTTCTTCCTCGCCACCAAGACCGGCTCGCGGGGGGCCCGCGAGGCGCGCGAGGACCTGCACCGCTCGCTGGAGCGGCTCCGGGTGGACTCGGTGGACCTGATCCAGATGCACTCGCTCGGGCATCCCGACGACTGGGACCGGGCGATGGGCCCGGGCGGCGCGCTGGAGGCCCTGGTGGAGGCGAAGGCCCAGGGCCTGGTGCGGGCCATCGGAGTCACCGGCCACGGCTGGACCATCGCGGCGATGCACCGGCGGAGCCTCGCCCGGTTCGAGTTCGACTCGATCCTGCTGCCCTACAACTTCTTCATGATGCAGAACGAGCGCTACCGCGAGGCCTTCGAGGAGGTCACCGCGATCTGCCGCGAGCGCAGCGTGGCGGTGCAGACCATCAAGGGGATCGCGCGCGGCCCGTGGGCCGCCGCCGACCGGAGCCACGCCACCTGGTATCAGCCGCTCGAGCGCCCGGAGGACATCGACCGCGCGGTGCACTGGGTGCTGGGCCGCCCGGGGATCTTCCTCAACACCGCGGGCGACCTCGGCCTGCTGCCCGGAGTGCTCGACGCGGCGAGCCGGTTCACCCGGCGGCCCTCCGACGAGGAGATGGCCACGATGCTCGACGCCACCCGGACGTCGTCGCTGTTCGGATTGCCGACCTGATCCCAGAGGAGACCGAGCCCTCATGCGCAAGATCGCCTTCGGTTTCGCATTGCTCGTCCTGTGCGCGCCCGCCGTGGCGCTCGCCCAGACCACCAAGCTGCGCGTCGCGATCTGCGCCCGGACGATCAGCATGGGCGTCGGCTCCCCGTTCGCGGTGGCCATGAAGATGGGCTGGTTCAAGCAGGAGGGGCTCGACGTCGAGATCGTGCCCCTGCCCGGCTCCACCGACTGCGTGAAGGCGGTGGCCACCGGGGAGGTGCCCATCTCCCTGCCGAGCGTGGAGCCGCTCGCCAACGGGCGGCCGCAGGGGGTGAAGGCCAAGATCTACTACACCGCGTACCAGACCAACGGCTACGGCATCGCGGTGCCGGCGGACAGCGCGATCCAGAGCCCGGCCGAGCTGCGCGGCAAGTCCATCGGGGTCACCAGCCTCGCCTCCGCCGGGGTGGTGGTGGCGCGGGCCCAGGTGGCGGCGGCCGGCCTCGATCCCGCCAAGGACGTCCAGATCGTGGTGGCGGGCGAGGGCGCCCAGACCGCGGCGATGGTGCGCAACAAGCAGGTGGAGGCCCTCAGCCAGTTCGACACCCAGTACGCGATGGTGGAGAACTCGGGCGTGAAGATGCGCTACCTCGACCGGCGCGACATCGAGAAGTTCCCCGGCAACGGCTTCCTCGCCTCCGAGGAGACTCTACGGACACGGCGAAAGGAGCTGGTGGGCATGGCGCGCGCCTACGCCAAGGGCACCGTCTTCACCATCGCCAACCCGGAGGCGGCGGTGCGCATCGTCTACGAGCTGTTCCCCCAGACCAAGCCCACCGGCAAGGACGAGGCCACCGCGGTGCGCGAGGACATCAAGGTGCTCGAGGCCCGCATGCCCCACTACAAGCTGGAGCCCGCGGGGGTGAAGCGCTGGGGCGAGAACTCGGAGGTCAACTACCGCGACTACATCGACTTCCTCGTGAAGTGGGGTGTGATCACCCAGAAGGTGCCGACCGCCGACGTGATCACCAACGACCTGATCGACGACATCAACCGGATGGACGCGGGCAAGATCGCGGCGGAGGCGGCGGCCTACCGCTACCGGCCGTAGAGGAGCGCCGGGCGCGCCGAGTGGAGAGCTGGGAGCGCAACGTCTGGGCGCTGGCCCTCGTCGTCTTCATCGCCTTCGTCGGCTTCGCGTTCTTCTCCCCGTTCCTCCCGCTCTACGTGATCGAGCTGGGAGTCACCGATCGCACCCAGGTGGCGCTCTGGTCCGGGGTGCTGACCGCGGTGACCCCCGCCGTCTCCGGCCTGCTCGGCCCGCTCTGGGGCAGCTTCGCGGACCGGGTCGGCCGCAAGATGATGATGGTCCGCTCCCTGGTGGGCTTCGTGATCATCGTGGCCGCCATGGGGCTCGTCACCTCGGTCACCCAGCTCCTGATCCTGCGCCTCCTCCAGGGGGTCATCGCGGGCTTCTCCGTCTTCGCGATGGCGCTGGCCAGCGTCTCCTGCCCCAAGGAGCGCGTGCCGGTGGCGATCGGCCGCGTGCAGGGCGCGCAGCTCCTGAGCGTGGCGATCGGGCCCGCCGCCGGCGGCTACGTGGCCTCCCACTTCGGCCTCCGCTACGCGTTCTTCGTCACCGCCGGCATGTGCGCGCTGTCGCTCGTCGGCCTGCTGGTGCTGTTCACCGAGACGCGCCCGGCCGCCGAGCCGAGCCCCGCCGGTCCCGCCGCCGCGCCCGAGGCCGGCTTCACCCTCCGCCAGGTGTGGACCACGCGGGGCTTCCCCCTCGTGCTCCTGCTGCTCTTTGCCGGACAGTTCATCGATCGCGGCCTCTCGCTGCTGATCCCGCTCAAGGTGGCGGTGCTCCCCGACGTGAGCCGCATCGCGGCCACCTCCGGCGAGATCATCTCGCTGGCCGCCGTCTGCGCCACCGGCTCGGCCCTCCTGGCCGGGCGCCTGGCCCAGCGCTGGCCCGCCGAGCGCCTGCTCCTGATCGGGCTGCTCGCCGGCGGCGTGCCGTGCGCGCTGATGGCGGCGGCGGGCGGCTGGCAGAGCCTGATGCTCTCCCGCTGCCTGACCGGCCTCTTCCTGGGCGGGGCCCTGACGCTCGCCTATTCCATCGGCGGCTCCCTCGTCACCGGTGAGCGGCGCGGCGCCGCCTTCGGCTGGCTCGCGCTGTCGGTGCAGATCGGAACCGCGGCGAGCCCGCTGGTGAGCGGCGGCCTGGCCGCGATCAGCCTCCCGGGCGCGTTCGTGCTGGACGGCGTGCTGGCGTGGGTGGCCGCGGGCCTGCTGCTGCTCCTGGGCGCGCGGCACTTCCGCCGTGGCGCGGTGGCCTGAGCCGGCCCCTTGACGGCGGCCGCGCGAGCCTCTAGTGTCGCGGGCACCAGCTTCGTACCCAGGAGGCGCCCCATGCCGCTCGATCCTCAAGCCCAGAAGGTCGTCGACGCCCTCGCCGCGCTCAACCTGAAGCCGTTCCGGGACTCCTCGCCCGCGGAGGCCCGCGAGTCCATGCGCTCGCGCACCGCCGCGCTCGGACCGTTCGAGGAGGTGCCGGCGGTGGCCGACCACCGGGTGCCGGTGACCGGCGGCGAGATCACGGTGCGCGTCTACAAGCCGGCGGGCATGGGCCCGCACCCGGTGCTGGTCTTCTATCACGGCGGCGGCTGGGTGATCGGGGACCTGTACACGCACGACGGCATCTGCCGCTCGATCGTCAACGCGGCGGGCTGCGCGGTGGCGTCGGTGGACTACCGGCTCGCGCCCGAGTTCAAGTATCCGGTGCCGGTCGAGGACTCCTACGCGGGCCTCCTGTGGGTGGTGGCCAACGCCACGCGGCTCGGCCTCGACTCGGCGCGCATCGCGGTGGGCGGCGACAGCGCGGGCGGCAACCTCGCCGCGGTCATGGCCCTGCTGGCGCGCGATCGGCGCGGTCCGCGCCTGCTGCTGCAGATCCTGGTCTACCCGGTCACCAACTACGATTTTGGCACCGCGTCGTACCGCGAGAACGGCACCGGCTTCGTGCTGACCACGGATGACATGCGCTGGTTCTGGCGGCACTACCTCTCGCGCGAGGAGCAGGGGCGGGAGATGACGGCCTCTCCGATCCGGGCCAAGAGCCTGGCCGATCTGCCACCCGCGCTGGTGATCACCGCCGGGTGCGACCCGCTGCGCGACGAGGGCGACGCCTACGCGGCGCGCCTGCGCGACGCGGGGGTGGCGGTCACCCTCACCCCGTACCCGGGGATGTTCCACGGCTTCCTGCGCATGACGCGGATCCTCGACCAGTCTCGCGTGCTGCTCGACGAGATCGCGGGCGCCCTGAAGAAGGCCCTCGCCTAGCCCTTCCCACCCCTCACCCTCTCCCTCCCGGGGGAGAGGGTGAGGGGTGGCCGACCGGGCCGAGGGCGCTACAGCACCAGCACCACCCCCGCGCGCTCCACCACCCCGCGGAGCTGCTCCATCAGGTCGTCCGGAACCGGGACGCCCTGCTCGAGCCGCTCCGCCCGGATCAGCCGCTCCGGATCGCCCGCCACCAGCACCGGCTGCTCCGGATCCGCCCGCTTCGCCCCGTGCAGCACGTCGATCACGTCGTCGAGGTCCGCCTCGAACTCTCCGTCGTCGCGGAACGCGCCCGGGTCGATGGCCATGAAGAAGTGGCCGATGTTGTGCGGATCGGAGTCGCGCTGGGTGCGGTTGCGCAGCGGCGAGAAGGACGCGCCCGCGAGCGTGCCCCCCAGGATGTGCACCATCACCGCCAGGCCGTAGCCCTTGTGACCGCCCAGCTCGCGGGTGCCGCCGAGCGGGGTGATGCCGCCCTCCGGGCGCTCGAACACGTGGCCGAAGGCCTGGCTCTCGTCGGTCACCGCGCGGCCGTCGCCGTCCACCACCCAGCCCGCCGGCACCGGCTTGTGGTTGAGCTTGTAGACCTTGACCTTGCCCGCGGCCACCGTGGTGGTGGCCATGTCGAGCTGGAAGGGCGCGTTGCGCCGCGCGGGGGCCGCGAACGCGAGCGGGTTGGTGCCCATGATCGGCTCCGCGGCGAACGTCGGCACCAGCGTGACTCCGCGGGTGGCGGAGGTGACCATGCCGATCACCCCGCGGTCGGCCGCGATCTTGGCGTAGCAGCCGGCGGCCCCGAAGTGGTGCGAGTTGAACACCGCGACCACCCCCACCCCGGTGGCCAGGCACTTGTCGACCGCGAGGTTCATCGCGTGCACGGAGACCGGATGGCCCAGCGACCGGTCCGCGTCGATGCGCGCCATCGACGGCCGGTCGCGCACCGTCTTCCACTGCGGGCGCATGTTGAGCCGCCCGGCGCGGAACTCCTTGTCGTAGGTCGGCAGCATCGAGATCCCGTGCGAGTCGACGCCCCGCAGGTCCGTCTCGACCATCATCTCCGCGGTCACCGCCGCGTGCTCCACCGACATGCCCCACGCCATGAGCACCGCCTCCAGCTGCTCCCGGATCTTCTCCGCCGCCACTCGCATAGTCCCCTCTGGGGTCAGGTCTTACATTCCGACATTTCGCGGGCGCGGCCCGTCTACGCCGCCATCACGCGCCGCCGCACCTCGGGCAGCACCTGCCGGCCCAGCAGCTCGATGCCGGCCAGCACGTCGGCCTGCGGCATGCCCGGCCAGCTCACGCGCATCGTCAGGTGCGTGGCGCCCGCCGCGTGCTGGGCCACCAGCGCCTCGGCGACCTGGGCCGGGGAGCCGATCGCGAAGCGGTTGGCCGCGAGGCCGCGCAGCTGGGCCTCGGGCGGCGCCTGGGGATCGATCGACACGCCCTCGAGCCCCCACGAGAAGTACGCCGCGTACTTGTCGAGCAGGTAGGGCGCCGCGCGCCGGATCGCGGTCTCCTCGTCGGGCGCGCACACCACCTCCAGCAGCCGGCAGATGTGCGGGCTCGGCGGCAGGCCCTCCGCGGCGCGGGCGGCGGCGAAGGCGCGCGCCTGGGCCGCGAAGTCGTCGACGCGAGGGAGCGGCACCACCAGCCAGCCGTCGGCGATGCGCGCGGCGCGCGCGATGCCGGCCGGCACCTGCGAGCCGACCAGGATCGGCGGCCGGGGCGACCGGATCGGGCGCGGGCGGATCGTCACGCCCTCGAGCGTCCAGCGCCGGCCGCGGTGGGTGACCTTGTCCTCCGTCCACAGACGCCGGATGATCTCGATCGCCTCCGTGAGGCGGCTCACCCGCTCCGCCATCGGCACCCCGAAGATCGCGAACTCCTCCGGACGGTAGCCGAGCCCGACCCCGAGCAGGAAGCGCCCGCCGGTGATCACGTCGAGGAAGGCGCCGACCTCCGCGATCTCCACCGGGTTGTGCAGCGGCAGCAGCACCAGGTTGGTGCCGATCTCGAGGCCGGGCACCTCCGCGGCCAGACGCTGCAGCATCGGCAGCAGCGGAAAATAGTGGAACCCGGGCGTCGCATGGTGCTCGCCGCCCCAGATCGAGTCGAAGCCGAGCGAGCGGATGAGCCGCGCCTGCTCGACCGTCTCCGCGAAGCGCCGCGCCGGGTCGTCGGCCTGCGGATGCTGCGCGTTCAGGTAGATCCCGAGCTTCATGACGAGAGGGGGGTCAGGTCTTACATTCCGACAATGTCGGAATGTAAGACCTGACCCCAGACCTTCTAGCCGGGGGCGGCGCCCTGGGTGGCGGTGTAGACCGCGTAGAGCGACTGGCTCGCGACCATGAACAGGCGGTTGCGCTTGGGGCCGCCGAAGCAGACGTTGCCGCAGACCTCGGGCAGCCGGATGCGGCCGATCATCTGGCCCTGCGGGGTCCACACCGTCACCCCGCTGTAGCCCACCGCCCGGCCCGCGTTGCTCGCCACCCACAGGTTGCCGTCGACGTCGGCCCGCACCCCGTCGGGCCCGCACTTGACGCCGTCGACCATGAAGCTGCTGAAGAGCTTGCCGTTCGACAGCTTGTTGTCCGAGCCCACGTCGAAGACGTACATGTCGCCCTTGCCGCCCGCGTGGGTGTCGCCCGGCCCCTTGCCGGTGCTGATGATGTAGCACTTCTTGTAGTCGGGCGAGAAGCAGATGCCGTTCGGATCGGGGACCGTGTCCTCACCCGCCACCTGGGTCATGGTGCCGCTCTTGTCCACGCGGTACACCGCGGTGGGCAGCTCGCGCTTGTAGGAGCCGAGCTCGAGCGGCTGCCCGAGCTTCGGGTTGAGGCGGCCGCCGGTGTTGGCGGGACCGCCCGCCGCGTCCACCGTCCCCTCGTAGAGCTGGGCCCCGTAGGGGGGATCGGTGAACCAGTAGCTGCCGTCCGGATGCGGCACCACGTCGTTGGGCGAGTTGAGCCGCTTGCCGTTGAACTGCCCCGCGATGAGGCTCACCGAGCCGTCCAGCTCGTAGCGCACCACCCGGCGCGTCACGTGCTCGCAGGAGACCTGCCGCCCCTGGAAGTCGAACGTGTTGCCGTTGCTGTTGTTCGACGGGATGCGGAACACGCTGACGTAGCCGTTGTCCTCGATCCAGCGGAGCTGGCGGTTGTTGGGGATGTCGCTCCACACCAGGTAGCGGCCCTGCGCGTTCCACGCCGGGCCCTCGGACCAGAGCGCCCCGGTCCACAGCCGGATAATCGCCGCGTTGGGCTGCCGCAGCCCGTTGAACGCGGGCTCCACCGTGAGCACGTCGGGATCGGTGAAGTAGGTGGTGGGCGCGCCGCGCGGGCCGAAGTCACGCGGGGGCTGGGTGATGGTGGTGGGCGGGCCCACCGGGCTCGGCGGCGTCTGCGCGCCCACGAGGCGCGGAGCCAGGACCGCGGCGCCGACCGCGGCGCCCACGCTGCGCAGCATCCCGCGGCGCGACATGCGGCCGCCTGCTGTCGAATCGTACGCTTCTTGCGCCATTGCGACCTCCCTGACGGCGTCGTGCGAGAGGAATGTGAGAAGCGATTCGCGCGGCAACCGTAGCAGACCCCTTCCGGGGCGTCAAATCGCCGAGGCCGCGATCGAGATCGCGCGGGGAGCAGCCGCGACGGGCGGGATGCTACGGGTGAAGCGTGCGGCGAAGGAAGGCGGCCACGTCCTCGGGCGCGCGCCGCCGCGCCTCCGCATCGCCGCCCACGGTGGCCCCGCGTCCGAGGCACTCCCGGGCGTACTTGCCGGCGGTCGCGGTGATGTCCTCGCCGGTGGAGCGCAGCTTCACGACGCCGTGATCGAGGTCGACCACCATCTGGCAGCCCCGGCCGGTCACGAGGGTGCGCACCACGTGAGGCGGCTGGAAGGCGTCGAAGTCGTGGTAGGAGTCGGCGTAGGTGATCACCGAGGTGTCCGCCCCCGCGGAGCGGAACCACTCCGCGTAGCCGCGGCACGGCTCGGCCGGCGTGTAGTCGTCGCGGCCGCCCAGGAGCAGGAGCATCGGCGCGCCGTCGATCCTCTCCGCCTGGTACCAGTCGTTGCAGTACGGGTAGAGCGCCACGTGCGCCGCGAAGTGGCGGTCGTCGTCGACGACCGCGCGGCGGAAGGGCTCCAGTGCGGTGTAGAGCGCGACCTGCCCGCCCTTGGAGAAGCCGATCACCCCGATGCGCTCCGGATCGATCCGGGGGTGCGTGGCGAGCAGGCGCAGGGCGGCCAGCGCGTCGGCCACGTTGGCCGCGGTCGGCACCCGAGTCTGGTCGCTCGCGGTCTCCCGGACCCCCCGCGGGGTGAAGCTGTCCACCACGAAGGTGGCCAGGCCCAGGGCGTTGAGGCGGTCGGCCCAGGCGCCCTCGCGCGTCTCCACGCCGGCGCTGCCGTGGGCGATCACCATGGCGGGGACGCGGGCTGCCGCGTTCCGGGGCAGCCGCAGCGTACCCACCACGACGACGCGCGGGGCCGCCTCGCGGCGAGCCAGGGCCCCGTAGCCGGCGGGGGTCCGGCTCTCGAAGCGGATCTGCCCCACCCGGCCGTCGGCCAGATCGGGCACCGGCGCCTGCGCGGCCACACGCCCCGGGAGCCCGCCGCCCAGGGCGAGGCCGACGATCAGCGACGGCCACACGAGCCCGATCCGTGAGACCATGCGACCGATTCGTACCACACCGATCCAGGGTCGCATCGTTTTTCGAGGAGGTGGATCATGGCCAAGCGCAAGAGCAGGCCGACGCGAGCCACGAAGCGAGGCGGGCCCAAGCGAGCCGCGAAGCGGGCCACCGCCAAGCGGGCCACCCGCGGGAGAGCGGGCGCCCGGCGAGCCGGCACCAGGGCGACCGCGAAGAAGTCGCGGAAGGCCGCCGGCGGCAGGACGAAGAAGCCGGTCCGGGCCGCCGCCGGCCGGAAGCCGGCGCGGGGGACGAAGCGCGCGGGCGCCCGCCGGCGGGAGATCGACGGCGCCGACGATCGCGGCCAGACCGTGTCCCTGCTCCGCGACGTGACCGAGCATCACGAGACGGGGCCGGCCGCGAGCGCCGGCGACATCGACGCGGACTGGCAGCGCGCGCAGAGCTCCGGCGAGGAGGCGGTGGGCGGCAGCGTGTCCACCCCCGACCAGGACCGGGTGGACGAGATCGGTCACGCCCTCGGTGTCGAGCAGCCGGCGGAGGCCCCGCTGCGTCCGACCGAGGAGATCCTGGAGGAGCGCGACCGGCGCTACTGGGACCTCGAGCGACGGGCCGAGAAGCGAGCGGATCGGCGTCGGGAGCCCTGACCGCACCGGCCGGACGCGATCGGCGGCGCCCGTGATCCGCGCGTGATCCGTCAGCGCTGGCGCGACCTGCTGTTCGTCCACTGGCCGCTGCCCGCGGAGCGGGTGCGCCAGCGGGTGCCGGCCGCACTCGCGCTCGACCGCCACGAAGGGCGCGTCTGGGTCACGCTCATCCCCTTCCTGATCGCGGAGTCGCGCCCGGCCTGGATGCCCCCGGCGCTCGCCAGCGCCTTCCTGGAGACCAACCTGCGCACCTACGTGCGCGGGCCCGACGACGAGCCGGGGATCTACTTCTTCTCGCTGGAGGCCGCGTCCGCGATCGCAGTGGCGGGCGCGCGGCTCGGATTCGGGCTGCCCTATTTTCTGGCGTCGATGAGCCGGCGCGTCGTGGACGACCGCATCGTCTACGCGTCGCGCCGGCGCCACGGCGCGCCCGCGGAGCTGGCGGTGACCTGGCGCGTGGGCGAGCCGACGGGCGCCGCGGCGCCCGGCAGTCTCGAGCACTTCCTGATCGAGCGCTACACCCTCTACGTGGAGCGGCGGGCGAGTCTCTTCCGCGGGCGCGTCCGTCACGCGCCCTACCCGCTGCGGCGCGCCACGATCGAGACGCTCTCCGAGACCCTGCTGGCTGCTTCCGGCCTGCCCGCCCCCGACGGCCCGCCGCTCTGCCAGCACTCCCCCGGGGTGGACGTGGAGATCTTCGCGCTCGAGCGCGCGCCGCACCACACCCGCTAGGCCGCGCGCCGCTACGCTATACTGGCTCGCAGCGATCCACGCTCTTTGAACGCGCCAGAGAAGGCTGGATGATCGCCGGTGCGGGCAACCGCACGGGAGGAAAGTCCGGGCTCCACAGGGCAGGGTGCTGGCTAACGGCCAGGGGGGGCGACCCCACGGACCAGTGCCACAGAAAACAGACCGCCGCCTTCACGGGCGGTAAGGGTGAAACGGTGAGGTAAGAGCTCACCAGCGACCCGGGCGACCGGGCCGGCTCGGTAAACCCCACCCGGAGCAAGGCCAAATAGGAGAGCGATCCTGCTCGCGAGAGCAGGTGAAGCGCGGCCCGCGTGGGGCTCTCGGGTATGGCCGCTTGAGGCGCCGGGCAACCGGCGTCCTAGAGAAATGATCATCTCGCCGCCGGGGGAAACCTCGGCGGTCAGACAGAACCCGGCTTAGAGGCCTTCTCTGGCGTTTTTTCCCCTTCCCTCTTCAATTCCTCATAGCCGTCACCGGGGCGGTCACCTCCTGCTCCGTGGTCCGCAGGGCCCGCAGGAGCCAGTCCGGACCGCAGAAGGCGAAGTTCTTCAGGTTCGCGACCACCGGGCCGTGATTCCAGAGAGACCGCATGCTGGCCCAGCAACACGCCGCCGGCCAGCCGTGCTTTCGGTACGTGTAGGCCAGGTCGTACAGCTTCTGTCCCAGGATGCGAGCCAACCGCTGCTGGATGTGGGGCGCGAAGAGCGGCGAGTCCTTCTGCCGCTCGAAGATCGACGCGATGATCTCGCCCGCGATCGGGTGCGCCTCCAGATCGCTCAGGTTGTGACCCTCGCGGTAGACATCGTTCAGGCGGCGCGTGGTGGCCACCACCGGGGTCACCGCCGCGAGCCGGACCCACATGTCGTGGTCCTCGCAGAACCACAACCCCTCGTCGAAGCGGCCCGCCCGCTCGAACGCCGATTTCGTGAACATCACGCCCGACGTACTGATGAACCGGCCCGGCAGGAGCCGCTCCAGGGCGTCCGGCACGAGGCCGTCGGTGACGCCCTCCCCGGGATCCAGCGGAAACTCGACCGCCGGCCGGCCGTGGGTGGTCATGTTGGAGACGCAGAACTCTGCGACGGAACAGCTCAAGAGGAGATCGAGCTGGTACTCGGTCTTCTCCGGGATCCAGGTATCGTCCGAGTCGAGCGGCGCGATCCACTCCCCGGCCGCCGCCGCGATCGCCCGGTTCCGTGCCGCGCCCGGTCCACGGTTCACCTGCCGTATCAGCGTCAGGGGAACCGGGAACGACTGCGAGAGCGACAGCGGGGGCTCCGATCCGTCGTCGACGACGATCACCTCGTCCGGCCGGACGGTCTGGTCGGCGATCGAGGACAACGCGCGCTCCAGGAGACGGGGTCGATCCTTGCACGGGATGATCGCCGACACGCTCGGTCGCATTCAGCACTCCGCCGCGGGGCGCGGCGCCGGGCCGGGTTCGATGCAGGAGCAGATGCCGAAGAGCGCCCCACGCTACGTTCGGCGTCCCCGGAGTGTCAAGGACGCGAGCGGTCCGGTGACGACTTTTCCGCTGTGGATGGATGTGGATATGTGGACAGCCGCTTCCCGGCGGGGGACCTATCCTTACAGAGTGCTCCGGCCGACCGGATGCGCCGACGAGCACTTGCGACGTGCGCCCTGCAATCGTGGAGCGCGCCCGATCGCGCCGGGCGCGTCCACCGATCTAGCCGGGGAACCTCCGCACCGCCCCGACCGCCAGCCACAGGAACAGCGCGAGGACCGCGAGCTGCACGAGCTGGAAGGGCAGCTCGGACTGCGTGGGGGCAAGGGCGGCCAGGAACGCGACCTTCTGGAACGCCTGCACCACCAGCACGAACACGTTCAGGTAGAGCGCGATCACGCAGCCGAGCGGGTAGATCCAGCGCCACGGGCCGCTCAGGCCGGTCCCGTAGCGGCCCAGGAGCACGACGGCGAGGACCACCAGCGACACGACACCCACCTGGTGCGACGGCAGGAGATGATCGAAGGGGAACAGGAAGCCGGTCACGCTGGTGAGGACCGTGGTCAGCAGGAACAGCCCGGTCCAGCCGGCGGTGCGCTGCCCGCGCGCCATGCCGGATACGGTCAGCAGGCCGGATACGACGGCGATGAGGCTGATGATCACGTGCACGCGGGTGAAGGCCGAGAGCGTCATCCCCAGCACCATGCGCAGCCCTCCTGTCCGGCCGCCGCATCCGCACCGCGGCGTGGCCCGCGTCATCGTAGCCGACGCCCGCGGCGTCTGCCAATCCTCGCGCGGGACCCGGTGCTATCATTCGGGCAGCGTCATCGTCCCGTGAGACTTCCTTCCCTCGCCCTCGCGGTGGTCCTGGTCGCGGCGGCTCCCGCGGCGACGCCGGCCCAGACCCCGATCGAGACGGCACGCGGACTGCTGAAGCAGTACCAGGAGGATCCGACCCGCATCGACCGCGCCCGCGACCTCCTGGAGGCCGCGGTGGCCAAGGGCGGGGCCAACGACCTCCCCACCCTCCTGACCCTGACCCGCGCCTGGTTCCTCTATGGGGAGGAGCGCGCCCAGACCCCGGAGACCCGCATCGCGGCCTACGAGCGGGCGCGCGACCTGGCCAAGCGCGCCACCGAGCTCGCGCCCAAGGACGCCGACGCTCACCTCTGGTACGCGATCACCCTCGGCAGCTGGTCGCACGCCAAGGGCCTGCTCCACTCCGCGCTCGCCCTGCGGAACCTCCGGCGCGAGGTCGACGTGGTGCTCCAGCTCGACCCCAAGAACATCGAGGCCCACATCATGGCCGGCAGCATCGCCCGCGAGCTCCCGGTGCTGCTGGGCGGCGATCGCCAGGAGTCCGAGGAGCACTTCAAGACCGCGCAGCGCCTGGATCCGCGCCTCACCGGGGTGCGCATCGAGCTGGCCCAGCTCTACGTCAACATGGGCCGCTACGCGGAGGCGCGCCAGCAGCTCCAGTCCGTCCTGAACGAGAAGGCCCCCACCGACCGGCCGCGCTGGACCCTCAAGGAGGTCCCGCGCGCCAGGCAGATGCTCGAGTCGATCCGCGACAAGAGCTGACCCGACCCCGCCAAGGAGCCGACATGCGCTTCTCCATCTGCGTGATGGCCGACGTCGACGAGATCGGCTTCTTCAGCCACGCCGAATCCCTGGGCTACGACTCGGTGTGGGTGACCGACAGCCAGATGCTGTTCTCCGACTGCTACGCGGTGCTGGCGCTGGCCGCGCAGCAGACTCGCCGCATCCGCCTGGGGCCCGGGGTCGCGATCTGCGGCACCCGCATCCCGCCGGTGCACGTGGCCGCGATGGCCACCCTCAACCGGCTCGCCCCCGGCCGCGTGCACCTGGGCGTCGGCACCGGCAACACCGCCACCCGCAGCATGGGCCAGTCCCCGATGCGCATCACGGAGTACGCCGAGCACCTGCAGGTGCTGCGCGGTCTGCTGCGGGGCGAGGCGGTGGACTACGGGGCGTCCGGCGCCGCGCGCCCGATCAAGATGCTCATCCGCGAGAAGAAGTACATGAGCCTCGAGCCGCGCATCCCGCTCTACGTCTCGGCCTTCGGCCCGCGGGCGATGGAGCTCGCGGGCGAGTTCGGCGACGGGGTGGTGTTCGCGATCCCGCCCCGCGGTATCGCCCCGCCCGAGGCCCTCGCCCGGTGCCGCGCCGGCGCGGCGCGCGCCGGCCGGACGCTGGGAGACGACTTCCACGCCGCGGCCCTCACCAACGTGGTGCTCCTGGATCCCGGGGAGCCGGCCGACTCCGAGCGGGTCATCCGCACGGTGGGCCCCAACGTGATGGCGAGCGTCTACTACTTCTACGATGCGGTGCACGAGCGCGGCATCGACCCGCCGCCGTTCCTGCAGCGGATCTGGCGCCGCTACTGCGCGCTGGTGGAGGCCACTCCCGCCGCCCACCGCCACTTTCGCACCCACGAGGGCCACTACACCTACCTCCACCCCGGCGAGGCGGAGCTGATCGACGCGGAGCTGGTGCGGGCCACCTGCCTGGTGGGCGAGGCCGACGAGCTGATCGAGCGCATCCGCGAGCTCGAGCGCGGCGGGCTGCGAGAGCTGATGTTCGCCACCGGCGTCGACGAGAAGTGGCGCTTCAGCCAGGAGTTCGCGCGCCGGGTGATGGAGCGGTACTAGGCAGGGCGGCCGTCATGGGATAGACTCGGCGCGCGCAAGTCGGGCGCCGGCCGCCGACCCGCCATGGGCGCGAGCCGTCCGGGTCGCACTCACAGTTCTTCAAGGAGGAGCACGCATGCGGATTCTCCGCGTCATCGTCGCCGTCGCGGTGCTGTTCTTCGTCGCGGTGCAGCTCGGTCCCGGGGCCCGCGCCGCCGGACCGGTCAGCGAGGTGCTGATCGGCGAGCTCCTGCCGCTCACCGGGAACTTCGCGAGCCTCGGCCAGCAGTACCTCTGGGCCGGGCAGACCGTGGAGGACATCGTCAACAACGACTACCCGGATCTGAAGGTGCCCCTCGGCCCCGGCAAGGGCTTCCCCGGCCTCGGCGGCGCCAAGATGACCCTCGTGGTGCGCGACGACCAGAGCCGCGGCGATCAGGCCCGCACCCTGGCCGAGCAGCTCATCACCGTCAACAAGGTGCACTGGCTGAACGGCGAGGGCACCAGCGGAAACACCTCGATCATCCAGCCGCTGGTGGAGAGCTACGGCATCCCGATGACCTGCCACGCCTGCGCCTCGCCCACCCTGACCGAGAAGGGCTTCAAGTGGTTCTATCGCACCGGACCCAACGACGGCACGATGGTGGCGAGCGTGTTCCAGTTCCTCAAGGAGTGGCCGGATCACGGCGGCCCCAAGGACCTCAAGACCATCGCCCTGTTCACCTGCGACAATCTCTTCTGCCAGGACAACCGGAAGATCGCCCTCGACCTCTCCGAGAAGGCCGGCTACAAGATCGTGGCCGATCTCACCACCAAGACCGGCGCCACCACCCTGGCCTCCGAGGTGCAGCGCCTGCAGTCCGCCAACCCGGACGTCCTCTTCTCGGTGCAGTACCCGGCCGAGACCACGATCTTCCAGGCCGACATGAAGCGCGCCAACTACATGCCCAAGGTGCTCGCCACCAGCAACGGGGCCTACTCGGACCAGACGTGGCTGAACGCGCAGAAGGCCACCAACGGGGCGGCGGCGTGGCTCGGGCGTGACCCGACCGCGATCGACCTCGCGAGCAAGAAGCCGTCGTGGAAGCAGGTGAACGAGATCTACAAGAAGTACAGTCGCGGCCAGGACATGGGGGAGCTGGCCATGCGCGAGATCACCGGCATGCTGTGGATGGCCGACACCATCAACCGCGCCAAGTCGGTGGAGCCGGCCGCGCTGGCCAAAGCGGCCAACGAGACCGACATGAAGCCGGACATGATGATCATCGATTACAAGGGCATCAAGTTCGACAAGAACCGCCAGAACGAGCTCGCCACCGGCGTGGTCACCCAGATCGGCTGGGACAACGACAAGCACACCATCTGGCCGTGGGATCTGGCCGCGCAGGCCGGCTTCAAGACGATGTACCCGGCCCCGAGCTGGCCGGAGCGGGAGAGCCACAAGAAGTAGCCGGTGACCCTCTTTCTCCAGGCGGTCGCCGACGGGCTCCAGATGGGGCTGCTCTACGCGCTGGTCGCGGTGGGGCTGGCCATCATCTGGGGCCTGATGGAGATGATCAACTTCGCCCACGGCGAGTTCATGATGCTGGGCATGTTCGGGGCGTGGGGGCTCAGCGCGTGGCTCGGCTGGGATCCGCTGATCACGATGGTGCCGCTCGCGGTGGTGATGTACGGGGCGGGCGTGCTCGTCTACCGCGTCCTCATGCAGAAGGTCCAGCGCGGGGAGATGTTCACCCAGATCTTCGCCACCGTCGGCCTCTTCTTCTTCATCCAGAACGGGGTGGTCGCGCTCTTCACCAGCGACTACCGGTTCATCAACGCGAGCCTGCTCACCCGCCTCTCCGGCGCCAACCTCACGGTGGGCGGCGTGCGCATCGGGGTGCCGCTGCTGGTGGGCGGGCTCATCGCGCTCGCGCTGTTCCTGATCCTCTACCTGCTGATCGACCGCACCGACTTCGGCCTCGCGCTCCAGGCCACCGCGGAGGACCGCGACGCGGCGATGCTGGTGGGCATCCGCCCCCAGCGCATGTACGCGGTGGCGTGGGGCCTCGGCACCGCGCTGGTCGCCATCGCGGGCGTGATCCTGGCCAACTTCTTCTCGGTCTACCCGCAGGCCGGACTCTCCTTCACGGTGCTGGCCTACGCCATCGTGGCCCTGGGCGGCTTCGGCTCCATCCTCGGCACCCTCATGGCCGCGCTCCTGGTGGGCGTGGTGCAGAGCGTGACCGCGGCGTACCTGCCCCCCGCGTTCAAGGACGCGTTCGTCTTCGCCTCCTACATCCTGATCGGCCTGTTCCGGCCCCAGGGGCTGTTTGGCCGCTTCTAGCTCCCCGCGCCGCACCGGTCGCGGGCAACAGGTCGCCTGGGTGCTCGGCGCCCTCGTGGCCCTGCTCTACCCGATCCCGTTCGAGCGGAGCGGCCAGATCTACTACGAGACGGTGGGCTTCCTGGTGCTGCTCAACGCGATGCTCGGCATCGGCTGGAACATCATCGGGGGGTGGGCCGGCCAGTTCGACTTCGGTCCCAGCATCTTCTTCGCCATCGGCGCCTACACCGCCGCGCTGCTCACCATCAATCTCGGCTGGAACGCGTGGCTGGCCCTCCTGGGGGCGATGGTCGTCTCGGCGGCCATCTGCGCGGCGGTCACCTACCCGGTCACCAAGCTGCGTGGCCACTACTTCGCGATCGCCACCGTGGCGATGTGGATGATCGCCCAGCCCATCGGGGCCACCTGGCCGCTCATCAACGGCAGCCAGGGCCTCTTCATCCCGGTCGCGACGGGCGGCGGCTTCGTGCACGGCGTGCTCACGATGGAGTTCCCCGGGCGCGGCAAGGGGCTCGGCTTCTACTACCTGTCGCTAGCGCTCTTCACGATCACCCTGCTCGCGGCCCGGGCGATCGAGCGCTCGAAGTGGGGCTTCTACTTCCGCGCGGTGCGCGACGACCAGGACGGGGCGGAGGCCATCGGCATCGACAGCCGCCTCTACAAGGTCATCGCCCGCTGTCTCATGGCCGTCGTGTTCGCGGCCGGCGGCACCCTCTACGGCTTCTGGGCCCTCGCGGTGTTCCCGGACCAGGTGCTCGAGGTGAACTGGAACATCCTGCCCATGATGGCCGCGGTGGTGGGCGGCCTGGGCCGCCTGTGGGGCCCGGTCCTGGGCGCGGTGGTGCTGATCCCGATCTCGCAGCTCATGGCCACCACCCTCGGAACCGGTCCGCTCGCGGGCCGCGGCATCGACCTCATCATCTACGGGGCGATCATCATGGTGATCGCGGGCTGGCGGCCCAACGGGCTGCTGTCGCTGCCGTGGAGCGAGTGGGCCGCGCGCCTCCGCGGCCACGCCTCCGCCTCCGGAAAGGCCTGAGCGCGATGGCCCCGCTGCTGCAGGTCGAGCGGTCCACCAAGCGCTTCGGAGGCCTGATCGCCAACCGCGACGTCTCCCTCGCGATCGAGCCGGGCGAGATCGTGGGCCTGATCGGCCCCAACGGCGCGGGCAAGACCACGCTCTTCAACTGCATCAGCGGCGCGCTCCATCCCGACGAGGGGCGCATCGTGCTGGACGGGGCCGACATCACCCACGCGCGCCCGGAGCGCGTGTGCCGGCTCGGCATCGCGCGCACCTGGCAGGTGGTGCGGAGCTTCGGGCGCATGACGGTGCTGGAAAACGTGATCTGCGGCGCCTTCCGGCGCACCAGCCGGGTCGCGGCGGCGCGGGCGCGCGCGCTCGAGCTGCTGGCCTTCACCGGCCTCGCGGGCAAGGAGCACGTGGTGGCGGCCGCCCTCACCCTGGCCGACAAGAAGCGGCTCGAGATCACCCGCGCGCTCGCCACCTCCCCCCGGCTCCTGCTGCTCGACGAGGCCATGTCGGGCCTCACCCCGTTCGAGACCACCGCCGCGGTCGAGCTCGTGCGCCGCATCCACGGGGAGCTGCGCCTCGCCATCTGCGTGGTCGAGCACGTCATGGAGGTGGTGATGCCGCTCTCGCACCGGGTGGTGGTGCTGGACCACGGCGAGAAGCTCACCGAGGGCCCGCCCGCCGAGGTGGCGCGCGACGAGCGCGTGATCACCGCCTACCTGGGAGATCGCTACCGTGGCCGCGCCTGACCCGGCGCCGGCGGCGGGCCGCGCGCCGGCGGGGACGCCCCTGCTCTCGGTCCGCGACGCGGAGGTCGCCTACGGCGGTGGCGTGGTGGCCCTCCACGGAGTGTCGCTCGAGGTGCGGGCCGGCGAGGCGGTGGCGCTGGTCGGGGCCAACGGCGCGGGCAAGACCACGCTGCTGAAGACCATCGCGGGGCTGCTCACCCCGCGGCGCGGAGAGATCTGGTTCGACGGCAAGCGCGTCGACGACGTGGAGGCCCCCGACCGGGTGGAGCTCGGCATCGCCCTGGTGCCGGAGGGCCGCCGGCTCTTCAGCCGCCTCTCGGTGGCCGAGAATCTCCGGCTCGGGACGTTTCGCGACCGGGATCCGAGACGGCGGCAGGAGATGCTGGAGCGCGTCTTCGGCCTCTTCCCGGTCCTGCGCCAGCGCGCGGCCCAGCGGGCGGGCACCCTCTCGGGGGGCGAGGGCCAGATGCTCTCGATCGGCCGGGCCCTGATGTCGCGCCCGCGCTTCCTCATGCTCGACGAGCCGAGCCTCGGCATCATGCCGCGCATCGTGGACTCGATCCTCGACGTGCTGAAGATGCTCCACCGGCAGGAGGGCCTCACCGTGCTGCTGGTGGAGCAGAACGTGCCCGCCGCGCTGGCCGCGGCCGAGCGGGGCTACGTGCTCCAGACCGGCCGCATCGTGGCCGAGGGCGCGAGCCAGACCCTGCTCGAGAGCGACCTGGTCCGCCGCGCCTATCTGGGGATGTAGCGCCGGCGACCGCCGCTCCCCTAGATCAGCTCGATCCCGAAGTAGCGCTTGAAGCGCGCGTTGTACTCCGCGTCCTCGAGCCCGGCGCCCATCGCCACCCAGTCCTCGTCGCTGATGCGCGCGCGCCCCGCGGCGAGGCCTTCCGCGTCGGCGCCCACCAGCCAGCGCAGCCGCGGCCGGTCGGTGGTCACCGCTTCCCAGATCACCTCCGCGACGGTCTCGGCGCGCCCCGGGTTGCGGAAGCCGGCCGCGAAGAGCTTGCCGTTGCGGCGCATGATCTGCCGGTAGGGCGAATTCTTGTCGTAGCGGGTGGCGCCGGCCGAGTTCTCGAAGATCGCGGTCTGGATCACGCCCGGCTCGATGATGGCCACGCGGACTGCGAAGGCGGCCACCTCGTGGGCCAGGGCCTCGCTCGCCGCGCCGAGGGCGTGCTTGGAGGCGGAGTACGCGATCTGGTTCGGAGTGGCCACCCGCCCCGCGATCGAGGTCACGTTGACGATGGAGCCCGCCCGCCGCTCGCGCATCGACGGCAGCACGGCCCGGATCATGCGGATCGGCCCCCAGTAGTTCGCCTCGAACATCGCGCGGTGCTCGTCCTCGGGAGTCAGCTCGAGCGGGGTGGCGCCGCCGACGCCCGCGTTGTTGACCAGCACGTCGATGGGGCCCTCGGCGGCCACCGTGTCCGCGACCGCACGCTCGATCGACTCGGGGCGGGTCACGTCCAGCTCGCGGATCACCAGCGGCAGCGCCTGCTCTCGCGCGGCGGTCTCGAGCGGACCCGCCTTGGCCAGGTTGCGCATGGTGGCGACCACCGTGTGGCCGCGGCGGGCGAAGTGGAGCGCGGTGGCGTAGCCGATGCCGGTGCTGGTGCCGGTGACGAGGGTGACGGGCATGAGGTGGGCTCCTCCGGCCGGCATGCTGCGCCCGGAGGAGCCCGGCGTCAAGAGCGAGCGAACGTCAGGCCGCGACCTCAGCCGGCCGCCGTCGCGCGGAGCACCAGGTTGCCGTGCTCGTCGACGACCGCGCTCCAGCCCGGGTGCACGAGCGTGCTCGCGTCCGGCTCCTCCACGATCGCCGGCCCCTCGATCACGTTGCCGCGTAAAAGCTTGCCGCGGTCGAGCACCTGGGTCGGGCGGAAGCCGCCGACTTCCGCGAACCAGACGTCCCGATGGCCTTTCAGCGCGGGGGCGGCGGACGGGCCGCCCTCGGGCAGCGGCGCGCGCCGCGGCTTGGGCGTGACCCCGATCGCGGCCAGGCGCACGTTCACCAGCTCGACCGCATCCTCCGGCGCCGCGTAGCCGTAGGCGCGCTCGTGCTGAGCGTGGAACTCCGCCCGCAGCCGCTCCACGTCCGCGGCCGCGAGCGGACCCGGCGGCACCGTCACCGGAAGCTCGAAGGACTGCCCGTGATAGCGCAGGTCCGCGCTGCGGAGCGTGCGCCGCTCCGAGGGCGGCACCCCGTCGCGCTCGAGGCGCGCCTGCCCCTCCCGCGCGAAGTCGGCGAAGAGGGCCTCCAGGGCCTCGGGCGTGAGGCCGTCGAGCCGGACCCGCCGGGTGGCCACGAACTCGTGACGCACGTCGGTGGCGAGCATCCCGATGGCGGAGGCGATGCCGGGGCTCGGCGGCACCAGCACGGTGGGGATGCCCAGCTCGCGGGCCAGCGCGTTGGCGTGCAGCGGCCCCGCCCCGCCGAAGGCCACCAGCACGAAGTCCCTCGGGTCGTACCCGCGCTGCACCGAGACCAGGCGCATCGCGCCGATCATGTGGGCGTTGGCGATCTCCACGATGCCGCTCGCCGCCGCGAGGGGATCGAGGCCGAGCGGGGTGGCCACCTTCGCCGCGATCGCGCGGCGGGCCGCGTCGACGTCGAGCGCCATCTCGCCGCCCAGGAAGAAGCCGGGGTCGAGGCGGCCCAGGGCCAGGTTCGCGTCGGTGATGGTCGGCGTGGTGCCGCCCTGCCCGTAGCAGGCCGGCCCCGGACGCGCGCCCGCGCTGCGCGGGCCCACCCGCAGCGCGCCGCCCGCGTCGATCCAGGCCTCGCTGCCCCCGCCCGCGCCCACCTCCACCAGGTCGATCACCGGGGTGCGCACCGGATAGCCGCCGCCGCGCCCCTCGCCGAGCGGGGTCACCGCCTGCGCGCCCACCTCCATCTCGGTGGAGAGCCGCAGCCGCCCGTCCTGGATGAGCCCGACCTTCGCGGTGGTGCCGCCCATGTCGAACGAGAGCACGTTGGCGTAGCGATACGGCGCCGCCACCGCGCCCGCCGCGATGACTCCCGCCGCCGGCCCCGACTCCACCATGTAGACCGGCCGCTCCTTGGCCGAGGCCGAGGTCATGACCCCGCCGCTCGATTGCATGACGTAGAACGGCGCGGTGGCCCCCAGGGCGGCGAGGCGCGACTCCAGGGCGTCGACGTAGCGCGACACGATCGGCATCACCGCCGCGTTGACCGCCGCGGTGCTCCCGCGCAGGTACTCGCGGAACTCGGGGCAGACCTCGGAGGAGACGGAGAGCCAGGTCTGCGGCATCTCCGCGCGCACGATGGCGGCGGCCGCGCGCTCGTGGGCCGGGTTCAGGTAGGAGTGGAGGAAGCAGATCACCACCGCCTCGACCTTCTCGTCCCGCAGGCGGCGTACCGCCTCCCGCACCGCGCCCTCGTCGAGCGGCTCCAGCACCGCGCCGTCGGCGTCGAGCCGCTCCGGGATCTCGAGGCTCCACCGCCGGGGCACCAGCGGCGCCGGCTTCTGCAGGTGCACGTCGTAGAGCCGCGAGCGGATCTGCCGCCCGATCTCCAGGATGTCGCGGAAGCCGCGGGTCACCAGCATGCCGACTCGCGCGGTCTTGCCCTCGATGATGGCGTTGGTGGCCACCGTGGTGGCGTGCACCACCGCGGCCACGTCGGGCCCGCCCGCTCCGCACTCCCCGAGCCCGCGCTCCAGCGCGGCCATGAAGCCGCGCGCGGGATCCTCGGGGGTGGTCAGCACCTTCACCACCCGGGCCTGGCCGGTACGTCCGTCCACCAGCGCCGCGTCGGTGAACGTGCCTCCGATGTCGATGCCGACGCGCCACACCGGCGTGGCCCCGCCCACGGCCCCGCCGCTCATGGCCGCACTCATGGCAACGTCTCCGAGCGGGCCGCGGTGGTGGCGGGCTCGTCGAGGGCGTGGCTGACCGGGTCCACCACCACCCCGTAGACCGACAGGGCCCGCTCGGCCGAGATCTTGCCCTGCCCCACGTCGGCGGCCACCCGGGCCGGGTCGCGCTCGAGCGCCTCCTCGGTGCCGCCGCCGCCGGGGGTCTGCACGCTCACCACGTCGCCCGGCGCCATCTGGAACGTGATCTTCGAGGGCAGCTCGCGCGCGCCCGCGGTGTCCGGGTTCAGCACGTAGCGGGCCGGGCGAGCCTCCGCGCCGCCGAAGAGCCCCCACGGAGCGTGGAGGGCCTTGTCGGAGAGGATCGAGAAGCTCGGGGCGTGGCCGGGGAAGGCGTAGTCGCGCCGCACCCCGAGCCCGCCGCGATGCCGGCCCCCGCCCTCCGAGTTCTCGATGAGGGCGTAGCGCAGGATGCGCACCGGATAGTTGGCCTCCGTCTCCTCGATCGGCGCGTTCTCGGTGTTCTGGAAGTGGGCCTGCACCGCGTCCATCCCGTCGGTGGTGAGCGTGGCCCCGTACCCGCCCGCGATCGTCTCGTAGTAGGTGAAGTACTCGCCGGTGGCCGGGTTGATCCCGCCGAAGGCGATGTTGCACACGCAGCCCTTGGTGCCCGCCACCACCCGGTCCGGCAGCGCGGGGGCGAGCGCCTTGAACATGAGATCGCAGAGCTGCATCGCGATCTCCCAGCCCGCGGCCACCGCGGCGGGATGCTGCGCGTGGACCACCGAGCCGGGCCGGCTCCGGATGTCGATCAGGCGATAGAAGCCGTCGTTGACCGGGATGTCGGGATCGATCAGGCACTTCAGCACGTAGACCACGCCGGAGTAGGTCTGCGACGAGGTCGCGTTGGTGGGCGACTTGCGCTGGTCGTCGCAGCCGGTGAGGTCGACGGCGAGACGGCCGCTCTCCACGGTGACCACCGCGGCCAGGCGCACCGGCTCGTCGGTGACCCCGTCGCCGTCCATCAGCATGTCGGCCTCGAAGCGCCCGTCGGGGAACTCGGCGAAGGCGGCGCGCGTGCGGCGCTCGGTGTAGCGCAGGAGCTCCTCGAGGTAGTGGGCGAGCGGGTCCGCGCCGTACTGGGCCGCGAGGGCCTCGATGCGCTGGGCCCCGAGCCGGTTGGCCGCGGTCTGGGCCCGGAAGTCGCCCGAGATCTCGCGGGTGCCGCGGAAGTTCGAGCGGATCATCGCGAAGAGGTCGCGGTCGATCTGCCCGCCCTTCACGAAGCGCACCGGCGGGATCACCAGCCCCTCCTGGTAGATCTCGCTCGACACCCCGATGCTGCCCGGCGCTCCGCCGCCCACGTCCACGTGATGCGCGATGTTGGCCACGTAGCCGAAGAGCGCGCCGCCGTGGAACACGGGGGTGATCAGCGTGATGTCGTTGAGATGCACGCCGCCCAGGTACGGGTCGTTGATCAGGATGCCGTCGCCCGGCTCGAGCCGCTCCGGCCCGTAGGCCCGGATGGCGCGCGGCACGATGTGGGCCAGCGAGCCCAGGTGCGAGGGCTGCGCGAACGCCTGGGCGATCGTGCGCAGATCGCGGTCGAAGAAGGCGCACGAGAAGTCGCCGCGGGTCTTGATGTTGGTGGAGTAGGCGGCGCGCCGCAGCGTCGCCCCCATCTCCTCGGTGATGGCCAGCAGGGCGTTGCGGATGACCTCGAAGCGAACGGGGTCGATGTCGGATGCCAGGGCGCGGGTCGGGGCGTCGGGGGTCATGACGGGAGAGGGGCCTCGTTCTTGGTGGAGACGTGAGCGGCGATCACCTTCCAGCCCTCGGTGGGGAAGCGCACCCACGTCTGGCTCTGCCGGCCGATCAGGTCGCGGCCGCGCACCTTGAACTCGAGGTTCACGGTGGCGAGATCGCGGCCGAGGGTGAGGATCTCGAGCCGGATGCGGCGCTCCTTGATCCCCGGCCCCGGCGCCCGCGCCACCCGGTGGGCGTGGATGGCGTCGAAGCCGTAGCCGTGCTCGCCGAAGGCGTAGCGGATGGTGTGGGGGCTGTTCCAGAAGGTCGCGTCGAGGACGTCGACGTCTCGGTCGACGAGGGCCTGCTCGTAGCGCTCGAAGAGCGCGCTCACCTCGGCCACCACCTCCGGGAGGTTGACCGCGAGCGCGCTCACCGCGCGCCGTCCAGGGCGCGGGCCACCGCCACCAGCGTGGCGTCGGCGCCCCGGGCGGCGAGGATCGAGAGGCCCACCGGCAGGCCGTTCACCTCCGCCCCCGGCACGCTCACCTGCGGCACGCCGGTGAGGCCGCCGTGCGCGGCCAGGCACGTGATGCGCGCGCGGAGCGGCTCCAGCACGCCGAGGGGCAGGCCCTTGCGGGGGGCCGGGAACGGGGTGGTGGGCAGGCAGAGGATCGTGCCGGGCGGGAGGAGCCACGCCAGCCGCGCGCGGGCCTCCGCGCGGGTGAGCGCGGCCCACTGCCGCTCCGGCTCGGAGATCGTGGCGGCCAGGGCAAGGTTGCGGGCCACGCTCCAGGCCATGCGCGGGTTCTCGCGATCGATCCAGCCCTTGAAGGTGCCCCACGCCTCCGAGGACTGGAGCGTCCGCTGCGCCCGCGCCCACACCGAGAGGCCGGCGGGAGCCAGCGGCTCCTCCCGCACCTCCCGCACCAGCGCGCGCAGGCGGCACATCACCGGCTCGAGGGCCGCCGCGGTCTCGTCGTCGGCGAGCCCGAAGGCGTCCACCGCGATCACGAGGCGGCTCGGCAGCTGGGTCGGCGTCGGCTCGCCCAGCAGCGTCTCGGAGACGCGCGCGAACGTCTCCGCGTCGCGCGCGAACCAGCCGGTGGTATCCGAGCCCGGCGCCTGCCGCATCATGCCCGAGAGATCGAGCCGTCCGTGGGTGGGACGGATCCCGTAGAGCCCGCAGAAGCTGGCCGGCACCCGCACCGAGCCGCCGGTGTCGGTGCCGAGCGCGGTGTCGCAGAGGCCCTGGGCCACCGCGGAGGCCGAGCCGGAGGACGAGCCGCCGGGCACGCGGTCCGGAGCGCGCGGGTTGAGCGGCGTGCCGTTGAACGGGTTCTCCCCGAGGATGCCGAGCGAGACCTCGTCGGTGATCGTCTTGCCGATCAGGGTCGCGCCCGCGTCGAGGAGCCGCTGCACCGCCCAGGCGTGCCGGTCCGGCACCGGATGCGTGCGCCCCCAGTCCGGGTTGCCGCCGCCCGTCGGATGCCCGGCGACGTCGAAGAGATCCTTGGCCGCGAAGGTGAGGCCGGCGAGCGGACCGTCCGGGGCTCCCGCGATGTGCAGCTGCGAGCCGGGCACGAACGGGCTGGTCATGGCGAGGGTCACGCGACCCGTCCAATCTGCGCTCGCGGGGGGCGCGGCGTCAAGAGCCCTGCCCCCGCTCCACGATCTCCCGCGTGACGCGGCACGGCGGATAGCCCCACGACGGGCAGTACGCGTGCTGGGGGATCGGCAGATCCGCCCCCGCCACGACGAGCGTGATGTCGTCGGGCTCGCGCACCGCGGGGATCGCGCCCTGCTCGGCCGCCTCCACCGCCCAGTCCGGCCAGTCGGTGGCGCGCACCGCGGTACGGATCCACGAGCGACGCCACGTCTCCGCATCGAGGCGGCCGCGCGCGAACAGGGCCTCGCGCGCCGTCGCGCGCGTCCAGCCGTCGGCGTGGAGCCGTCGAGCGGTGAGCGGCGAGAGGATCACCCCGGGCTTGCCGCTGTGGAGGATGCCGAAGAGGGAGGCGGCCGAGCCCATCACGCTGGCCACCTCGTCGAGGCCGCCGGTGACGTTGATCACCGTCTCCGCCCGCAGCACCGTCACCGTGCTCTGCGCGGGCCGGTAGCCCAGCTCCACGTGGAGCGGCGGCCAGGGCGAGTCGTCGCGCTCGGCGAGGCAGAGCGTGTAGCGGCCGGGCTGGCCGAGGCCCGCGAACGAGACCGCGCCCGGCCACCCGCCGCCCAGGTTGTGCATCACGAGGTGCACCGCGCGGCCGATGGCCGCGTTGGCGGGCCAGCCGGGGCCGAGCGCGCCCCAGCCCGCATTCACCCCGAGCCGCTTCGCCACCGGCCCGTTGACCACGAGCAGCGGGGCCACGTTCTCGTCGGTGGTCTGGACTCCGCGGAGGTTGAACGCGGGGTCCAGGATCGCCTCGACCGCGGCCAGCACCACGGGGAAGTGGGCGGGCTCGCAGCCCGCCATCACCGCGTTGGCCGCGACCTTCTCCACGGTGGCGAGCCCGGCCAGCGGCGCGACCTCGCCGAGGGCCACGTGGCGCTCGCGCCCGCCCGCGGCCACCGTCTCGTCCACGCGGCCGAGGGTGGGCGGGACGATCGGCAGCCCGTCGGTCCAGCCGCGCTCCTGATAGAGCCGGTTCACCGCCGCCACCGGATCCGCGCCGCGCACCAGCTCCACGCGCTGGCGCGGGAACTCCCCCGCCCGCGGGCTCCGGCCGAGCAAGCCCTTCTCCGCCGCGCGGGCGCGGAGCGTGTCGTCGATCCATTCCCCGGACGCCCGCTGGCCGGCGGGCACCAGCACCCAGAGGGCGTCCACCGTCGCGCGCCTAGCGGGCGCGGGCTTCGCGCAGCAGGCGCGCCCAGTCCGCGGGCAGGCGGACCGCCTTGGTGGTCGGATAGCCCAGGATGCCGTTGTGGGCGAAGGCGTACGCGTTGGTACGCAGCGGGTCGCCGCTCACCGCCACCATCAGGTCCTCCGCGCGGCACACCAGCGGCACCGGGCGCTGCGGATCGTCGGACTCCGCGAAGACGGCCGGGATGTGGCCCGCCTTCACCAGATCCGTCAGCTTCGGCCGGCCCGGCACGAAGTTGGTCCACTCGCCCACGTACTTCTCGAGCTTGGCGGCGGGGATGCGCGCCAGCTCGAAGAGCCGGCGCTTGAGCGCGACCTTGTCGACGCCCCCCTTGGCCAGGGTCTCGGCCAGGATCGGGCTCAGGATCAGGAGCGGCCGCTGGCTGCCCACCCCCATGCCCACCGTGAACAGGAGCTCCCAGCCCACCTTGCCGACGATGGCATCGGCCAGATAGGGCAGCATCTGGACCGGCGTGTTGCCGAAGACGGACGCGATGACCCCGCCCCCGGTGTAGCGCGAGATCGTGACCGCGTTGCCGCCCGAAACCCCCTCGTCGTCCGCGATGGTCGGCCACCCGATGCGGCGCAGCACGTCCTCGTTCTCGGCCAGCACCACCCGCCAGGTGTTACCGAACGTGCCCTTGTCGGTGCGGTGGTGGAGGAAGCCCGCGACGTTCCGGAGGTAGAGCCGCCAGAAGCGGCCGATGCTGGTGTTGGCCTGGATGCCGTCGCGGAGCGCGCCCTGCTCGTAGTTGAAGCCGAGCTCCTTGATCAGGGGCCCGTTCAGGATGATCAGCGTCTCCGCGCCGGGGGTGTTGCCGCTGTGCTCCACGCCGTAGCGCGGATCGGCCATGGCCTCGACCAGCGCGACGAGGATCGGCATGTACTCGGGACGGCAGCCCGCCATCACCCCGTTCACCGCCACGTTCCCGACGGTGGCCCGGCGCTTGTCGGGCAGCAGCACGCCCAGCTCGGTCTGCGGCGGCCGGTCGCAGAAGCGCAGGAACTCGGCCACCCGGTCCGGAGTGGGCGGGACGATCGGCAGGCCGTCGCTCCAGTCGTTCTCGTAGTAGTAGCGGTTGACCTCGTCGAAGGTGCCCTCGAAGACGATGTCGTTCGGCCCCGGCTCCACCACCGCGCCGCCCACCGCCGCGGGCGCCTCGGTCAGGTTGCGGATCACCGCGTCGACCGTCACCGCGGCCACGTTGCGCCGCAGCTCGTCCGGGCTCTGCACGTCCACGTGCCCGGGCACCAGCGCGGTGGCCAGGCCCGGCAGCCCGAGCCCGGTGGACGTGGTGGCGGCCTGTCCGATGAATCCCTCGCAGACCAGGGACGCGGTCGGGACCCCGGCCCGCTCGGCCACTGCGCTGGCCCGCAACACGGCGGGCGTGCAGCTGCCTCAGCAGGCCATGCCCGAGATGACCGCGTCGACCTGGTGGCGACGCAGCATCTCGGGCAGCTCCGCGAGCACCTTGCCTTCGTGGCGGCCGTGGGTCGAGCCGAAGGTGTCGTAGCGGACGAAGCGAACGCCGGGGAAGCGACGGCCCAGCTCCTCCTCCAGGATCGGGAAGATCTCGTCGCCGCGGAAGAGATCGTCCCAGAGCTGGCCGATGGTCTTGCCCTCGAGGGTGGAGAGCCGCGGCGCCACGTTGCTCGCCTGCACCGTGCGCGCTCCGCGCGGCCACACCACCCGATAGATCTCGCGTCCGTCCGATCCGCTCATGCGTCCACCTCCGGTCACCTGCGTTGAGATGCCGAAAGCATAGCACCGCGCGGCGTCTCACTCTCGACACGTTGACCGGTCACCGCGGCGGCGATATCGTCCGGGCATGAGCGAGGCCCTGCCGCTCCGACGATGGACGCGCTCCGAGTACGATCGCCTGGTCGAGTACGGGGTCTTCTCGACCGGCGAGCGGGTCGAGCTACTGGATGGGCTCCTGGTGGTGCGCGAGCCGCAGGGAGGCCGCCACGCGATGGCGGTGCGCATGGTCGAGGAGGCGCTGCGAGGGGTCTTCCGGGCGGGCTGGGACGTGAGGAGCCAGCTGCCGATCGCGCTCGATCCCGACTCGGAGCCGGAGCCCGACGTGAGCGTGGTGCCGGGCAGCTTCCGCGACTACCCGACCGGGCATCCGACGAGCCCGGTGCTGGTCGTCGAGATCGCCGACACCTCGCTGGCGCTCGATCGCGGCGAGAAGGCGGGCCTCTACGCGCACGCCGGCATCCAGGAGTACTGGATCGTCGACCTGGTGGGCGCGCGGCTGGAAGTGCGCCGCGATCCAACGCCCGGAGCTTCGGCCGGCGGCAACTACGAGACGGTGCTGGTGCTGCCGCGGACCGCGACGATCGCCCCCCTCGCCGCCCCGCATGCCATCGTGGCGGTCGCGGACCTGGTGCCCTGAGTGATCCGCTGAGCTAGCGGAAGCGCTCCGCCCCGGTGCCGCGGTAGAGGATCTCGCCGGAGCGCCGCATGATCGCGGCGTGGCGCTCGCACGCGGCGGGATCCAGGTCGGCGGCGGGGGGCTCCTCCAGGTCGAAGTGGCCGTACTCGTCCACCCCGCGCACCAGGGTCGCGCTGTCCCGCACCGGAGAGATCTGCCGCACGTACGTCGGCACGTAGCGGATCGCGTAGCCGATGCGGCGGTCGGCGGAGCGGTTCGGCGGCGAGCCGTGGAACATCCGCACGTGGTGGAGCGACATCTCCCCCGGGTGGAGCACCACGTCGACCGCGCGCGACTCGTCCACCTCCACCGCGATCTCCTGCCCGCGCGAGAGCAGGTTGTCGCGCGCGAACGTGTCGCGGTGGGCCACCTGCTCGGTGTGGGTGCCCGGGACCATGCGCATCGCCCCGCTCTCCACCGAGCTCTCGGTGAAGGCGATCCACGCGGTCAGCACGTCGGGCTCGCTGAGACCCCAGTAGGTCGAGTCCTGGTGCCAGGATACGAAGGCGGAATCACCCGCGTCCTTGACGAAGAAGCTCGAGCTCCAGCAGAGGAGGTTGGGGCCGAGCACGTCCTCCACCGGGTCGAGGATGCGCGGATCGCGGATCAGGCGATCGAGCCAGGTGAAGAGCAGGTGCACCTTCTGCCGCAGCTCGCCCCCGAGCCGCCCGCCGTGGGCGCGCTCGACGTCCTCGAGCCGGGCGCGGTACTCGCCGGCCTCCGCGGCGGAGAGCGCGGGGATGGGGAAGTAGAAGCCGTCGCGTCGGTATCGCGCCACCGCCTCGGGCGAGAGCCTGCTCACGAGCCCCAGATGTATGCGGCGCGCCCGCGGTTGTCAAGGCGGGCCGCGCTCGCCTTGACAACTTCGCGCGGGGCTTCCATGATCGCCGGGCCACGGATCGAGCCATCATTGAGGAGGACGCCATGAGTCTCTTCGACGCGATCAACCAGGCGCTCGGCGCCAACGAGACACACGCCGGGTTGGTGAGCGGCGCCATGGAAGCGCTCGGCGGCGGCCAGGGACTGAACGGGCTCGCGGAGGCGTTCCAGGCCAAGGGCCTGGGTGACGTCGTGTCCTCCTGGATCGGCACCGGCCAGAATTTGCCGGTGAGCACCGAGCAGATCCAGAGCGTGCTCGGCAGCGGCGTGGTCCAGCGGCTCGCGGCCCGCGTCGGGCTCTCGCCCGAGGCCGCGACCGCCCTGCTGGCTCAGGTCTTGCCGCAGGCGGGCGACCGCCTGACC